>BNJS01003514.1_pt1:0-2500 | contig 190148 bp, 371 predicted proteins | sample 8540461 | NCBI WGS metagenome assembly BNJS01 (sample SAMD00202454, study PRJDB9452) | human saliva metagenome | isolation source: human saliva | place: Japan
TGTGTTCGGAATGGGAACGAGTGGAACCGTCCGGGCATCATCACCGCACTAATGAGTAAACATCTGCTCACTCAAAACTAGACCCAGAAGAAGCATGCAAATTGGTTATAATACCTATCTGTGTCATATTCAACCCAGCGAAGTTACGGTAGTGCCCCAGGCGTTCCTCAGTAATTCGTTACTGTTTAAGGAAGTCGGTCAGCTTCGCTCTGCGCTCCGCCGCCGACGGCATTTCCTCTAGGTTTTGCGCGTCGAGATGCGCAACTGTTATGTAACCAAGCCCTCGACCGATTAGTGCTGGTCAGCTCCATGCATTGCTGCACTTCCACACACCATATCTACCTCGTCTTCTTCAAGGGGTCTTACTTCTTTATAGGAATGAGATACTCCATCTCGGGACAGGCTTCACGCTTAGATGCTTTCAGCGTTTATCCCTTCCGGACGCAGCTACCCAGCCATGCCCTTGGCAGGACAACTGGTACACCGTTGGTCCGTCCACTCCGGTCCTCTCGTACTAGGGAGCAGCCTCCCTCATGTATCTTACGCCCGCGATGGATATGGACCGAACTGTCTCACGACGTTCTGAACCCAGCTCACGTACCACTTTAATGGGCGAACAGCCCAACCCTTGGGACCTGCTTCAGCCCCAGGATGTGATGAGCCGACATCGAGGTGCCAAACCTCCCCGTCGATATGGACTCTTGGGAGAGATTAGCCTGTTATCCCCAGGGTAGCTTTTTATCCGTTGAGCGATGGCAATTCCACTCTCTTTCCACCGGATCACTAAGCCCTACTTTCGTACCTGCTCGACCCGTCAGTCTCGCAGTCAAGCTCCCTTCTGCCTTTATGCTCTTCGCGCGATTTCTGTCCGCGCTGAGGGAACTCTTTGGACGCCTCCGTTGCTCTTTCGGAGGCGACCGCTGATCAAACTGCCCGCCTGGTACTGTCCCGAACACTGTTAATGTTCCGGTTAGATCCTTAGCATATAAAGGCCGGTATCCCAACGGTGACTCCGATAAATCTGGCGATCTATCTTCCCAGTCTCGGCTATCCTGCACGCGTTATATGCCAAAGACCAATGCCAAGCTGCAGTAAAGCTCCATGGGGTCTTTCTGTCCAGTCGCGGGTAACCTGCATCTTCACAGGTATTTCAATTTCACCGGGTCCCTCGTTGAGACAGTGCCCAAATCGTTACGCCTTTTCGTGCGGGTCGGAACTTACCCGACAAAGAATTTCGCTACCTTAGGACCGTTATAGTTACGGCCGCCGTTTACAGGGGCTTCAGTTCGCTGCTTCACCTCAAGGGCTAACAACTCTCCTTAACCTTCCTGCACCGGGCAGGCGTCAGCACCTATACTTCAGCTTGCGCTTTCGCAGGCACCTGTGTTTGTGGTAAACAGTCGCTTGGGCCTCTTTTTCTGCCGCCGTCAACAGCTCCGGTGGTAACACCTTCACCATCAACGGCCATCCTTTTCCCGAAGTTACGGATGCATTTTGCCGAGTTCCTTAACGAGGGTTTTCCCGCACACTTAGATTCTCTCCCCGCCTACCTGTGTCGGTTTTGGTACGGGCGGACGTCTTCTCGTTAGAAGCTTTTTCTTGGCAGTGTAGTGCAGCTGAATTCAGATCGACCGTAGTCTTTCCTATCTATCGGTTCTCGGCCTTATAGTATGGGGATTTGCCTCCATACCAGCCTACCGCCTTCGACGCGCTCTTCCATTCGCGCGCTCAGCTTCCTTCCTGCGTCACTCCATCCTCAAACGAAGACGCCCGGTACTGGAATTTTCGCCAGTTGTCCATCGCCTATGCTTTACGCCTCGGCTTAGGTCCCGACTTTACCCTGGGGCGACGAGCGTTGCCCAGGATCCCTTAGGGCTTTCGGTGGACAGGATTCTCACCTGTCGTTTCGCTACTCATACCGGCATTCTCACTTCTTACCCGTCCAGCAGTCCTTCCGGTCTACCTTCGTCCAGATAAGAACGCTCCCCTACCCATCGTACCTAGTACGATGCCGCGGCTTCGGTTCTGTGCTTTAGCCCCGGATATTTTCGGCGCAGGGCCTCTCGACCAGTGAGCTATTACGCACTCTTTTTAATGGTGGCTGCTTCTAGAGCCCAACATCCTGGTTGTTTTCGAAGTCCTACATCCTTCTCCACTTAGCACAGCATTTGGGACCTTAGCCGGCGGTCTGGGCTGTTTTCCCTCTTGAATACGGGTCTTATCACTCGCATTCTGACTCCCAGGCTGTCCATATGAGCCATTCGTAGTTTGACTGGGGTCGGTAGGGCTTTACGCCCCCCTGCCCGATCAGTGCTCTACCGTCTCTATGGTTATTCGCCTGAGGCTAGCCCTAAAGCTATTTCGGGGAGAACCAGCTATCTCCACGTTCGATTGGCATTTCACCCCTATACACATCTCATCCAACATTTTTCAACATGCACGGGTTCGGTCCTCCACTCATTTTTACCTGAGCTTCAACCTGGACATGTATAGATCACTG
>BNJS01003514.1_pt1:7500-190148 | contig 190148 bp, 371 predicted proteins | sample 8540461 | NCBI WGS metagenome assembly BNJS01 (sample SAMD00202454, study PRJDB9452) | human saliva metagenome | isolation source: human saliva | place: Japan
CGGGCACTCGTTCTCGATGAGTCCGCTGTAGCCGCAGACGGGGTCGCGGTCGACGGGGTGGTTGATGGAGAAGTAGCCCATGTCCGCATCGTGCATGGCGCGGACGACCTTCTCGAATGCCTTGACGTTCTTCGAGGGGTCGCCGTCCATCTCGATGTAGGCGATGTGCCCCGCGTTCTCGAGCGCGTGTTTGCGGCGCCTCGATGCAGATCTTGTCATACGCGCTGATGTCGTAGTAGACGGGCACATGGCTCGAGTTCGTCATGTAGGAGCGGTCGGTGACGCCCGGGATGATGCCGTACGCCTTCTTGTTCGCACACTGGAACTGCCCCGCCGTGCTCTCCGCCGGCGTGCCGAACGTTGACCAGTTGCGGTGCTCCGCCTCGGTGTAAGCATCGGTGCGCTCCCTCATGTGTCCGACGATCTTGAGGCCGAGTTCCTGTGCCGCCGCACTCTCGCCGTGGTGCTTGCCCGTCAGAACCACAAGGCACTCGGCAAGGCCGCAGAAGCCAATGGAGTACGATGCATGCTTAAGGAGATCCTTGATGGAGTCGACGGGACTCGCCTTCTCGCTGTCCATCCAGACCCCCTGTCCCATGAGGAATGGGTGGTTGTAGACGTGCTTCTCCTCGATGATCTTCGAGCGGTCGAGGAGGTAGTCATGGCAGAGGTCGATGTGGTGATCGTACAGCTCCCAGAATTTATCGAGGTCACCCTTGCCCTCAAGCGCGAGCTTCGGCAGGTTGATGGTCAAAGGAGAAGTTGCCGCGGCTGCCCGACTGCTCAGGGGCCGTTGACGTTGCTCATGACGCGCGTGCGGCAGCCCATGGTCGCGACGCAGCTGTTGTAGTCGCCGGGCTTGTAGTACTGGAGGTTGTACGGCGCATCGAGGTTGACGTAGTTCGGGAACAGGCGACGTGCGCTGACGCGGCAGGACTCGATGAAGAGGTCGTAGTTCGGATCCTCAGGGTTGTGAGTTGACGCCCGCCTTGAGGCTGGAACACAGAGATCAGGGAAGATCGCCGTCTCGCCGTTGCCGAGTCCCTGCCAGATGGCGCTGGAGTACCTCGCGGATGACAAGACGTCCCTCGGGCGAGGTGTCCATGCCGTAGTTGATGGAGCTGAACGGCACCTGTGCGCCCGCACGCGAGTGCAGGGTATTGAAGTTGTGGATGAGTGCCTCCATCGCCTGATGGGTCTCCTCCTCGACGCTCTCGCACGCAAGCTGATAGACCGTACGCGCATCCGCTTCGAGTTCCCTGTGTGACGGGCGTCTCAAACGCAGCGCTGTAGACGGCGCTGAGTGCGCGGGTCAGCTCTGCACGCGCCTGCTCCGCACGGGCATCGTCCCTGCTTTTTCTGCGTAAACACAGACGGCGAAGTCAGTTCGCTGCGCAGTGCCTTCTTGAACGCCTCATGGGTGAAATGCCCGCGCCCGAGACGGAAGAGCGGTGCCTTCCACGATTCCTCAACGAGCGCCTTGCGGAAGGACTTCTTCACGCCGTCCGCCATCGCGTAGTCGAACGCGTTGATGCTCTGCCCGCCGAACATATCGTTCTGGTTCGACTGGATCGCAATGCGCGCGAGGCTTGCGTACGCGCGGATGGAGTTCGGTTCGCGCAGGAAGCCGTGCCCCGTGGAGAAGCCGCCGCGGAACAGCTTTGCAGGTCGATCTGGCAGCAGTTGAACGTGATGAGGAGAAATCTTGTCGTGAATGTGAATGAAATTCTCGCGGTCGGCGGTCGCATAGCGTTCGTCGAGCGCGTAGTTGTCGACGAAATGCTTTTTGCGCCCTCGGCGCCGAGCTTGAGCATGATGCCCATGGAGGCGTCCGTGTTGATGTTCGCATTGTCGCGCTTTGAGGTCGGAATCGACGGAGTCCGCGAAGAAGATGTCACGGTAGCTCGCCATGAGGTGCTTCTGCGCGAGGCGGCGCTGTGCGTGCCGCTGACGGTAGGTGATGTAGCGGCGTGCGATGTCGTGAAAGCCATGCACGAGCAGCTGCTTCTCGACGAGATCCTGAATCTCCTCGACGCTGATCTCCGTGCGGTCGCCGAACGACGCCTCGACTGCCGTCGTCACATTGTCGATCTCGATGCCCGTCATCGGGTGGACGTATTCGCTTACTCGCCGCTGCAGTTGCATTGCGGATCTTCGCGCGTCATAGGGGACAGCATGTCCCTGCACGCTTCGTTACGGTCGTCACTGTCATATTTTGAGCTCCTTATACTATATATTGTGGTTTGTTCTTGATGGTACGGAAGATATTGTAACAGAGGAGCAGATTCTTGGCAAAGGGATTTTTGAGTGCAATGGAGAAAATGTCCCCTGGGGGATCACGCGGAAGCATGATGGAGAGGGCGCTTTAAGCGATTCACGAGGGTTCTAGCGTTCAAAAATCATATCTGTCACAGGTGCCCTCTACCGTCACGCTGGCGCGTGCCACCTCCCCGCGCGGCAGGGGAGGCTCATGCAACGTTATCTCAGGCCTCCCCGTCAGTACGGGGAGGGGACCTGCGAAGCGGTGGAAGGGGCGCTTTGAGCGAATCAATGGGATTCCACTGAAACGGTGCGTCATTCTTCCTTTGCTTATCTTTCTCTCATGGTATATAATGAAAAGTATTCTACAGTAAAGGAAGGAACGTCATGAACGACACGAACGCAGATCAACTCCCGCCGCAAGATCGATCTGAGCGGCATTCAGCCCTACCGGCACATTCACCCTCGGCAACTATCTCGGAGCGGTGAAGAACTGGCGGTGGCTGCAGGGAGGAGTATGACTGCTAGTATTTTGTCGCCGATCTCCACGCGCTGACTGTGTGCCACGATCCTGCTGCGCGGCGGAGGGCCTCCCGTGAGGCGTTGCTCTGCTGCTCGCGTGCGGCCTCGACCCTGCGCAGAGTCTTGTCTTTATCCAGAGCCACGTCCCTGCTCATGCGCAGATGGGCTGGATGCTGTCACCTCAGTCCATTCGGCGATCTCGCGCATGACACAGTTCAAGGACAAGTCGGCGAAGCAGCCCAGAGGACATCAATGCGGGGCTGTTTACGTATCCGGCGCTGATGGCAGGCGATATCCTGCTCTATCAGGCGGACCTCTGTGCCCGTCGGCGCGGATCAGACGCAGCATCTTGAGTTTACGCGGAACATCGCCGCGCGGTTCAACCATGTGTACGGCGAGACGTTCCGTCTGCCCGAGGGCTACTTCCCGAAGACAGGTGCACGCGTCATGAGTCTCCAGGAGCCGACGGCGAAGATGAGCAAGTCGGACGAGAATGCAAAGGCGACGATCTACATCCTCGACGATGAGAAGACGATCCTCAAAAGTTCAAGTCCGCCGTGACGGACAGCGAGGCGGAGGTTGCATTCCGCGAAGGCAAGGACGGCATCAACAATCTGATGACGATCTACTCCGCCGTCACAGGAAAGTCGTTCGAGGCGATCTCGGATGAGTTTGCGGGCAAGGGGTACGAGCGACCTCAAGACTGCCGTCGGCACGGCAGTCGCCGACGAGCTGCGCCCAATTCGTGAGGAGTATGCCCGCATCCTCGCGGACAAGGCATATCTCGATGCGGAGATCGCAAAGGGGTGCGAGCGCGCATCATGCATCGCAGAAGACGCTCCGCAAGACGATGCGCAAGATGGGGCTGTGTTGATGGGGGCACCGTGTAACGCGTGCCGTCATTCTCGCGGCGGGACGCGGCTCGCGGCTCGCGCCGCTGACGGATCGGGTGCCGAAGCCGCTCGTACCCGTGAACGGAACGCCCATCATCGCGACGATTTTAGACGCGCTTAATGATGCGGGCATTTCGTCGATTACCATTGTACGAGGGTATTGCGGGGAGGCGTTTGATGCGCTTCACGAGAAATATCCGCATCTCGCCTACATCGACAACCCTGACTGGGAAACGGCGAACAACATCTCCTCGATTGCGCTCGCGGGGCGTGCGGGGCTTCTGGAAGACAGCTATGTGATTGAGGGGGATCTCTACCTCGCGAATCCCGCCATCATTACGCCTACGCAGGAGCGTACAAACTACGTGCATTCCCGTCACGGCCACAGACGACTGGTGTTTTTGATTCAAATGCAGACGGAAAGATCACGCACATCGACACAAAGAGTGACCACCCCTGTCATCAGATGCTCGGTCTGTCGTACTGGACGTCAGAGGACGGACGGCGACTCGCGGCGTGTGCGAATGCTCTTTACGCCGAGGAACAGTATCGTCAGCTCTACTGGGACGAGATCGCGCTGAAATACTATCTGCCCGAGTTCTCCATCCACATACGGGAGTGTCGGCGGGAGGACGTGTGGGAGATCGATACGGTGGAAGAGCTGCGGGCGCTGGAGGAAAGGATGCGTTGAAATTCAGCTTCCCCGCCGCGACGGGGGAGTGGCGAACGCAGTGAGCCGATAGAGGCGCCGGTGAAACGAGACTCTCTTACGTGAGAGTACCCCATTCGCTCAAAGCGTCCTTCCACCATGCTTCGCACGGTCCCCTCCCGTCGCGACGGGGGGCATAGCAATACAACGGGGATAGAGGAGAACTGCCACATGAAGAAAGTATACCCTGCTTCTGCACCGACATCATTCACGAAGGGCACCGAAAGCTCCCTGCAGGCAGCGGCGGGAGCTGGGCACGGTCACGGTCGGCGTGCTGTCCGATCCGGAGATGGTGCGCTACAACCGCTTTCCGACCAAAAAGCCTTGAGGAACGTATGGAGATGATCCGCGTCCTGCCCGAGGTTGCGGGAGTCGTCATGCAGGAGCGTATCATGATGATGAGATCCTCGATCAGCTGCCCTGACTACGTTGTCCACGAGAGCAACTGGGCACAGGGGCCGGAGTCCTCCATCCGACGTGCTTGACTGTCTCGCACGCTACGGCGGGGAGCTGGTCGAACCGCCGTACACCTATAACGCAGAGGTGCGCAAGATCGACTGGCAGATGCGTGAACAGCTTGCGATGCCCGAGGCACGGCGCGGGAGGCTCCGCCGCCTCCCTGAGATCGTCCCCATCGTTAAGACCATCGAGGTGCACAACGGCCTCACGGGCCTCATCGCTGAGAAAACCGTCGTCGAGAACGACGGCGGGCTTGACCAGTTCGATGCGATGTGGATCTCAAGCCTCTGCGATTCGACCTCGCGCGGCAAGCCCGACATTGAGCTGATCGACCTCTCCGACCGCATCCAGACCATCAATGAGGTCATGGACGTGACGACGAAGCTCATCATTCTCGACATGGATACGGGCGGCACGGCAGAACACTTTGCATACAACGTCCGCACACTCGAGGCGCATCGGCGTCTCCGCTGTCATCGTCGAGGACAAGACAGGCGCAAAGCGCAACTCCCCTTTAGCACAGAGGTTGCGCAGACGCAGGATACGATCGAGAATTTCTCCGAGAAGATTGCGGCGGGCAAGGCGGCACAGCGCACAGAGGAGTTCATGATCATCGCACGCATCGAGAGCCCTCATCCTCGAGAAGGGCCTCGATGATGCCCTCTTTGAGCGTGCGTCCGCGTATGTCGCGGCGGGTGCAGATGGGATCGATGATCCACTCTCGCGCAAAGACCCCGACGAGGTCATCGCGTTCTGCGACATGTTCCGCGCAAAGCATCCGAATGTCCCCATCGTCGCCGTCCCTCCTCCTACAACACGATCACGGAGGCGGAGCTTGCCGCACACGGCGTGCGCATCGTCATCTACGCGAACCAACTCACGCGCAGTGCCTTCCCGCTATGGAGAACGCGGCCCGCTCCATCCTCACGCACCAGCAGCTGCACGAGATCGACGAGCTGCTGCTGCCGATCAAGGATATCATTCGACTGATTGAGGTAATGTAGTGGAAACCAAATGGAAAGAGATCTGGAACCGCCGCCATGCTGAGGACGAAGCGCTTTCGGGCGACTGGGCGTCGGTCTTTCTCGAGCTGAAACGCCTCAACGGCTTCGACGTGGTGGACGGCGGCATTCCCTTGGATTCGCTGCTGATGCAGGGACAGCGCATCAAAGGAGCCGCTGCATCTGACAAAGGGCATGAGCGTCTACGATGTTGGCTGCGGCGCAGGGGCAAATCTCTACCTTCTCGCACGGGACGCGCATCACAGTCGGCGGCACGGACTACTCCGCGCCCCTCGTGGAGACTGCACGCAAGGTGCTGCCCCAGGCACGGAGCTGACCTGCGGCGAGGCGGATGCATTCGACACAGCTCTCAAATGCGATGCCGCACTCTCGAACAGTGTCTTTTCCTACTTCCCAAGTGAGGAATTCGCAGGCGCGTTCTCCTGCGGATGCTCGACAAAACGAGCGGCGCCATCGGTCTCATTGACCTGCACGACGCTGATAAAGAGTCGGATTTTCGCTTTACCGCCGCGCCGCGATCCCCGACTACGACGAGCGCTACAAGGGCCTCGGCAAGCCTCTTCTACCGCCGCAGTTTCTTCGAGGACTTTGCCCGCGCGCACCATCTCGCCATCGACTTCCCCGCCATCGAGATGGAGGGCTGCTGACTACGCCGTTTGTCTTCAATGTTTTTATGTATCGAGGGAATCTACGCGAACAATCAGTGGAAAGCGATTTGGAACGGGCGCAAGCCGCGCAGATGCGCTTGCGGGCAGCTGGCAGGAGGTATTCCTCGAACTGAAACGGCTCAACTGCCACGATGTGATGGGGACGGCATTTTGAAGGCGTTTCCTGGAGAGGACGCCCAGACACGCTGAGCTTGGGTTGTCCACGAATTCCAGCTGTTTTCGAGGTCGGTTGTGGTACCGGTGCAAATATCTATCTCACGGCACGCGACGGACGACCGTCGGCGGCTGAGACTTATGCGGAAAGCCTCATTGAAAACCGCCCGCAAGGTATTGACGACCCCGGCGGGAGCTCTACTCGGGTGAAGCGGACCATTGCAACGGAGCAAAAATACGATGCCGTCTTCTCAAACGGTGTATCTTCCCCTCTTTCCGATGAGGCCTATGTCAGACGACGTTCTTGCACGGATGCTCGAAAAGAGCCGCGGTCAATTGGCATCATGGGCCTACATGACATTGAGAAGAAGGAAGACTCACTCGCCTTCCGCCGTGCAAACATCCCGAACTACGACAGAGCTCTACAAAGGACTCGATAGACTCTTTACAGCCGCAGCCTATTCAAAAATTCTTGCTGCAGCGCACAATCTCGATGTTAAATTTCCAGAAATTGCGCTTGACGGCTACTGAACATACCCATTCATCTTCAACTGCTTTATGTATCGGAAGTAGAAGCTGCGGAACATCAAACGCAACATTCTCTCAGCCTCGGTCCCGCAACGACCACGGACACAGTCAGGCGGCTGGCTCAGTCCCCGCGACATCGTCCGCGCAGAGCAGAGTTTGGACGACTCATGCGCGATCTCGGCGGATCTTCTGAGGTCATCACGCAGATCCCGCAGACTGGGCACGACCGTCCTTTCTGCGCTCGGGGACGATCTGCATGGATGCCTGTGTCAGCTCGCTTGTCCCTGCGGATAAAAAGCGCTGATTGTGAACAACGGCGCGTACTCTGCGCGTGCAGCCGCGATGGCGCGCGCTTACTCCGTGCCGCACATTGATCTGAGTTTCTCCATCGACGGGCTTCCTGATCTCGCCGCGGTAGAGAGATACTCGAGAGAACCCCGACATCGCCGCCGTCTGCACGACGCATCAGGAGACGGGACAGGCATCCTGAACCCCGTCCGAGATCGAGCGCTCGCCCACGCGCACGGTGCCGTCATGATCGCGGATACGATCTCACTATCATGCAACGATTCCATTCGCCGCTCGATGGATGAGATATAGATGTCTGTATGTCCTCGGCGCAGAGGGGCATCCAGGGCATGACGGGCTGGCGTCCTTTTGTGATCGCGCGAAAAATCCGTCCTCACGGCGGCGAAGGCACATCCTGTGCGCTCGTACTACACGAACCTCGTCATGCAGTACGCGGGATCTGAGGAGACGGGCGAGATGCGCTCACGCCGCCCATGCAGACCGTCTATGCGGCGCGGCGTGCACCGATGGAATGCTTTTGCCGAGGGCGCAGCGAAAGAAGTGGGCGCGCCGCACACGGACGATCAATGCGATCCACGAGGGCGCTTGCAAGCTTGGACTCAAAGAGGCGATTCCGCGCGAAATCCAGTCTGGGCTTGTCGCGCTGTCGAATACCCGGCGGACTTGGCTTTCCCCGCGTGCACGACTCACTGCTACGAGCGCGGCTACACCATCTACCCGGCAAGATGGACATCATCGACATTCCGCCTCTGCGCGCGATCGGCGAGCGGCCGATATCAGGGCTTTCGTGTATTTGAAGAGGCGCTGCGCGCCTGGTTGACTGGAAAGGTGAGCGAGAAATGCAGGACGATTGCACGGTATTCTGGCGCAACAACGAGCGTGCCTGTGCGCTTTTCTCAAGACCTGCTCTGATCGTTCTGAGCGGGGCGATTATGACGACGACTTTCTCGCGCAGCTTGCCGCTATCGAGAGGAAAAGCCTGACCCGAGCGCGCAGATATCTTTGCTGCGCGCTATTTGCTTGCGCAAAACGATCCAGCATCTGCCGTCCTCTGCGGAGAGCGCGCCTATCAGAGACGTCCCTGTCAACCTCGCTGTGTGGAAGGTCCTTGCGGACGCATACGAGGGCGTCGGCCGCACACCTCGATACGATCACGATGCAGGGGCTATATCAAGGATGTATCCCGAGACAGAGATCGCCCCTCACCATCCCGGAGCATTGCCGGCAAGAGGCGCTGAACCGCTTCTCCGTCGCGAGGCAATGCTATACTGCTCGGCACCACTGATCAGCAATCGCAGCTTCATTGAGGACGGCCGTATTCGTTCTCGCTTCGACGTTTTTCTCGGTGAAGCAATCCCTGATGGAGATGCCTGCGGACAGTGAGTCCGCTCTGGCCTGCCATCTTCGTGGATGAGGGATTCCTCTATCGATGGCGACGGTCTACGAGACGGCGCGCTATGACTTCAACTTCGCGATCAAACCGGGACTCCACCCTTCGATTTCCAAAAAGCACGCACCGTGATCGAGCACGACAGAGGTCGATGCCGGAGGGGTCATCCGTCGTCGTCCCCATAGCGGGAACGAGATTCGCACAGGGCTTTTGGCATCCGCGACCACAGCGGTGAGCACATCGGCCATATCGGCCAATGGGCGTACAGCTATTTCCGATTTGACGAAACCCGTCACTCTGCGTTCGGAAGAAAATGTCCCCATGCGGTCGGTACGCCGATCGTCCTTGGCCACAGTCCAAAGCGAAAAACTCGTACTAAATTTCCTCATCGATGGTCTCTGCTGGCCGGCTGCACGCAATATTTTCGCAGAGAATATGCCGCGCATCGCAAAATTCTTTTCACGCGGCGTGCTCTTCGACCAGCATTTCTCGGTATCGGAGCACACGCTGCCATCCCTCGCTACGATCGAGACAGGTCGTTACTCCCCATCATACGCAGGTCTTCAATGAGCGCGACAGCCATCAGATGCCGTTCTCTGTGCGAACCATTTTCGGAGCAGATGAATGCGCTCGGTTACTACTCGTACGGCGCCGCTCATATCGGGGCACGGTCTCTACTACGGCTCCTACCGCGGCTACGACCGCCTCATCGCCAACTATGGATTCACTGACCGCCTACGAGGGCACAGAACGGACGCTGCGCATCCTCGAGGTCACTCCCCGATGTGGATCATTTCATCCTATACCACACGACGGATGTCCATCCGCTCAACATCCAGACACCGATGAAGTTCTCCACCGAGACGGAGGTCAACATCCCGCTCGCCCATCGCTTTGTCCCACTCGACCCCAGTGTGCCGAAGCGTGCGAACGCCGCGTCTGCCGATCTATGTGGAGCAGTTCCTCGAAATCTGCGCCACGTCGACTGCACTGTCGGTGAGATCCTCCTCGTACATCGAGGATCACTACGACGAGGACGAATGACATTGTAAATCTCTACTCCGATCATGGTTGTGGGCTGCACGATCCAAATACGACGCTGAAGGAGATCGACTTCGTCGGCGAGTACGGTACCGGAGCCGCCTGGATGATGCGTGGCGCCGGTGATCCCACAGGGTGTCACCGTACACGACATGACAAACTCGGTCGATGTTCTATACAGCGCTCGGCCATCTCTGCGGATTCCCCTATCTCTGCCGATGTGGACGGCGTACTGCCGCGCAGTGATTCGGCGGCACAGGGCGCGACGTGACCCACATGCAGCTCCCAGTACCCGAGTCAGACGATTCAAGCTCGCCGTGCGCACGCAGGAGCACGTCCTGCGCCTGGAGACGCGTGAGCCGGTCGATGAGGACGGAAGCGCTGACTTTGCAGATGCCCGTGTCGCGATCTATCCGCGCGGATACGAGCTGGAACCGGGTCACGGATCGACAGCAGCGAGCTGCGGGAATTCTTCTACCCGCGTGCACGCTGATTTCGTGCGCGATATTGCAAACAACGGTGAGTTCTGGCCGGAGATGCGCGCTGCACGGCCGCAGTGGTTCGGAGAAAATCATGAGAAAGGCTCTGAGCGAAGGAAAAGGAGATCACATGACGGACGATTTCACGGTATTTTGGCGTATGACGAACACGCCTCCGCACTCTTTTACGATCTTATGGCGCGCGCAGCAGAAGAGGCCTACGACGATGATTTCCTTCGCGCTGGCGGCCTATCGAGAGGCTACCACCGACGCGGAAGTCGGATATCTTTCGCTGCACAGTATCTGATGCACCACGGCGACATGGAGACGGCTATCCTGTGCGGGGAGCGAGGCATGCGGCCCGATTCATCATGCGGTCTGGTCTCTCTCTCCCGCGCGTACAAGGCAGTCGGCCGCTATACAGATGCACTCGTCTTGGAGGGCTATCTGTTCAAGTTAGTTCGAGGTTCCCATCACGCAATCGATACCTATCCAACGGAGGCGATCACGCAGGAGGCACTCGACCGTCTGTCTGTTGCCGTGTCGCGTCCCCATTCGCACCGATGGCTAGCGCGTATCCTACGACCCCGAACAGGGCCTGACGATGGACGGCGGCGTCTTTGCGGGGAAATTCCTTCCCGCGTCGCCGCATATCACGCCCCTACTATGTGGGGTCTATGCGGAGCAGGGCCTCCAGGGAGACAAGGCATGGCGGCTGAACACTGTACGCGATGCATTTGGGCGTTGCCTACTTCGGCGCGGGCGATTTCACCTTTGACCTGCTGCGCAGCCAGCGTGCGCCAGGCGCTGCACAGATCAACATCGATGCGGGACAGGAGGTCGTTCTCCCCGTGATCGGTACGGTGCTCCCCTGCCCACGGACTGCGCAGTCCACAGTGGATCCGTGTGCAGACATCGACACTCAACGAGATGGGTTGGCTGAATGTAGCGACACCGGAATTTCTTCCGACTGGACGAGCCGACAAGTTTCACCTCAGAGCACGATTTCATCGTCGGGAATCCGATCTCTGTGCGTCATAATCCGTCACGCCGCCGCCTCGTCCTGAACATTCTTGCCGATGCTATGCCCTGGCAGATTTTGCGCAGTTCGTTTGCGGAGTGGATGCCGCAGACTCGCACGCTTTTTCGCCCAGGGGCTGATCTTTGATCAGCGCTATCCGTGGCGAGCAGACGCCTCCTGCCACGATTGAGACCGGGATGTACCCACACCATAGTCAGCTCTTCAACAACAAAGTTTCTACGCCTCTGCGAGAGGACTATATTACGCTCTCTGAGCGAATGCGTGGGCTTGGCTATGCGACCGCCAATCTGATCGGCAGCGGTGAGGGGATCTCACAGGGGCTTCCCGCGGCTACGATCGCATCCTCGCATCGAGCTACCGTCAGCAGAACTACGAGGCTGTGACGCGTGCCATTCGCCAACTCGAGGGCCTCGGGGATGCGGATCACTTTATCCTCCTTCATTCCTCTGATGTACATCCCTGGCCATCGCCAATGTTCCAGTATCCGACAACGGCACAAGCGTATCTGCCGCTCCATAAGCGTATGACCGAAGCAGATCGAGACGCCGCCCAGTCCCTATCTGCGTCCCTGCGCGCTCAATCAGGAAGCGTTTTGGATGGGCGTACGCGAGGTGGATCGAACCCTCGGGATGCTCTTTGATTACCCTCGAGCAAAATTATGCACCGACGAGGTATATCGTGAACCTTTACTCCGATCATGGGGTCTCCATCTTCAGCGAGCATCCCACATTGTCGACTCACTCCTCACCGGTGCGACATGGATGATGCGCGGCGCAGGCATTCCTGCAGGAGTTGTGACAGACGAGACTGACGAGCGCGGTCGATCTCTATCCGGCGCTTGGGGCTCTGTGCGGCTTCCCCGTTGACAGCTATATTGACGGCGTGCTGCCCCTGTGCACTTGGCGGAACGGGGCGCGATATTACATTCAACAACTCGCTCTTTCCCACGAGCGCATACTTTCTCGGCACGCTCCGCCACGCACACCTTCTGTCTGGAGACGGAAGAACCCGTCGCGATGGATGGAACGATCGACCTTGCAAAGGCATCCTACGCCATCTATCCGCGCGATCACGAAAAAGGAGGCGGGCTATGGGGTCGACAGTCCGCGCTGCGCGCGTTCTTCATCCGCGCGTACGAGAATTCCTAAAGAGAATCAGCAACAATGGAGAGATGTTCCCCCTGCCGAAGGAGATATAGATGACGAATGATTTCAGCATATTTTTGGCAGAACAACGAGCAGGCCTCTCGCCCTCTTTACGATCTGCTGACACGCGCGGAGCGCTAATGCCCTACGACGATGTCTTCCTCACGCAGCTCGCCGCCCTATCGGGAGGCAAACGGCGATCCGGTGCATGCGGATGTCTTTGCCGCAGAATATCTGCTCGCAAACGACAATGCGGAGAATGCCGTCCCATGCGCAGAGCGCGCTTTTCGCCGCCGCCTCGTCGAGCCGAGGGTCTGGGCGCTCCTGTCGCGCGCTTATGCGGCATGTGGGCGCTATGCAGATGTCTCTCGTCATGCAGGGCTATGCGCTGAACTTCTTCCACGTCCCCATCGCTCTCGATGTTCCCGCCTCTGTGCTGACGGAGGAGACGCTTGCCCGCCTCTCACGGGCGACGGGAAAAGCGAACTATGCGCCCCTATGCCCTCAGCCGCATGCGGTACACCCCTGAGACTGGGCTTACGGCAAAATCGACGGTATTCTTTGAGGAGTTCCCTGCCCGTCTCCATGCACATCACGCCGCATTACTACGTCGGCGCATACACGGAACAGGGAAGTGCACGGAAATAAGCGCTGGCTGATGACACGATTCGAAATGCAGCAGGGACTCTCCGCCAATGTCGGCGGGATTTTTACCTTTGACATCATGCGCGGTTCACGTGCGCCGAAGGAAGCAGCGATCTCCATCGAGGCAGGAACGGAGGCGATTGTTCCCATCTTCGGCACGGCAGACGGACAGGTGCTCACGGCAACAACAAATACGGTAGACGACTGTATCTGGCTGAATCCTGCAACGCCAAATTATTTTCGGCTCGACGAAGATACGAAGCTCTCCTCGACAGAGGACTTTATCGTCGGTACGCCAATCCGTCTTGCACACAGCCCTGCACGACGAAAACTCGTGCTGAATATCCTCGTGGACGCTGCCGCTAGGCAGATGCTGCGCACATCGTTTGCCGAACACATGCCCGAGCGGCGCACTTTTTCGCACGCGGAACAATCTTTGATCAGCATTTTTCCGTGCTCGAGTACCTATCCCTCGCTCGCAACGATTGAGACAGGGATGATCCCCAGCATACGGGCGTATTCAGCGGGTGGGCGGCAATCGAACTGGATGAGACGTATATCACGATTTGCCGAGCGGGCGCGTGATGCAGGCTATGCACAGCGAGCCCTCATGGGCGACGGCATCGGCATCTACAGCAGGGTGAGCGCGGCTATGACCGCCTTCGTCGTCTCTCCCTACGATCTCAAGCTGTATGAAGGTGTCGAGCGTACGATCCGCTATTTGGAAGGCTGCCGCGAAGCAGATCACTTCATCTTCCTCCATACCAGTGATGTCCATCCGTGGGGGAGCGATTCATTTCAGATCCCTCTGCCGCCCAGATGCGGCTGCCGCTTGGGGCGCCTCTCGACTCCAAGGTGAAGGTGGCGAGTCCCTATCTGCGCCCGAGTGCGTTTAATCAAACGGCGTTTTGGCAGGAGGTGCATGATACGGATCGCGCGCTCGGCGCACTGTTCTCCCCTATCTCAAACAGCGCTATGCTCCCGAGGACTATCTCGTCTGTCTCTACTCCGACCACGGTGTGCCGATCTTCAGCGATACGCACTACATCGTGGATGCCCATGACGAGCGCAGCGATGGATGATGCGGAGCGGGTGTACCTGAGGGGTTATTGCCGAGAGCTGACAAGCGCCGTCGATATCTATCCGACGCTTGGCGCTCTGCCCGATTTCCCCACGGACAGGGAAACGTTAGACGGCGTGCTGCCGCAAGTCTTCGGTGGGACGGGACGCGATATCACGTACAGCAACTCACTCTTTCCGCGCAAATACTACTATCTCGCGGCGCGGGCACAGGACTATACCCTCTACCTCGAGGACGCTCGATCCCGTATCACTCAGTGGGACTGCCAATCTCGCACGCTCAGTCTCTCACAATCTATCCGCGAAACTACGAAGGATTGCCGGCTATGGGGTCGACAGTCCCGCGCTGCGCGCGTTCTTCTATCCACGTGTGCGGGAGTTCCTAAAGGAATCAGCAACAATGGAGAGATGTTCCCCTGCCGGAGGAGATATAGATGACGAATGATTTTCAGCGTATTTTGGCAGAACAGCAGCAGGCATCTGCCCTCTTTTACGATCTGCTGACGCGCGGAGCGCAATGCCTACGACGATCTCTTCCTCGCGCAGCTCGCCGCCTATCGGGAGGCAAACGGCGATCCGGCGCACGCGGATATCTTTGCTGCAGAGTATCTGCTTGCGAACGGTGACGCAGAGGGGGCCGTACTCTGCGGTGAGCGAGCCTTCCTCGCCCGCCGCATCGACCGCAGTGCGTGGCAGGGTACTCGCACGTGCCTATCGTTCACTCGGGCGCTGGGAGGATGCGCTCCTCCTCGATGCATATGCGGCGAAGCTGCTAGGGACGTCCTCTCACAGCAGAGGATGTCCCGCCGGAGGTGTTCACCGAGGGAGTTCTTGATCGTCTCTCCGTCGCGAGCGGCAAGCCCAGCTATGCACCGTTCGCCATATCCCGTATGACCTATGACGCGGAGCATGGTCTGACCACTGCGTGCACATCCTTCATGGGCGAGTTTCTGCCCCAGCTAACCTCGGACCTCCCGCCCTACTATGTCGGCGTCTATACGGAGCAGGAGCAGCAGGAAATAAAAGCTTTGGCTGCTCGCCCAGATCCACAACGCGGCGGACGTGGCCTACTAGTGGGCGGAGATTTTCATCTTTGACCTCATCCGCGGCAGGCGTGCCCCGGGCAGAGCAGAGCTCAATCTCTCCCAGGGCAGTCCGTCGTCCTGCCGCTGCTCGGAACGGCCGATTTCCAACAGCTGCGGGTGAAAAACGCCGCACATCGACAAGGAGACACCGCTCACAATCGCAACGCCGAACTTCTTCCGTCTCAGTGAGTCGACGGCACTCTCCTCCGATCACAATTTCATTGTCGGCACACCGATCACGGCTCAACACAGTCCTACGCGTCGACCGCTCGTGCTGAATATCCTCGCCGATGCGCTCCCATGGGCGGTCGTTCGTGACAACTTTGCCGAATGGATGCCGAACACGGCACGCTTCTTCGCACGCGGCACCATCTTTTGATCAACATTTCTCCGTGTCCGAGTACACCTACTCCCTCACTCCCGACGATTGAAACAGGGATGTACCCGCATCACAACGGAATCTTCAACGACAAGATCACCGTTCCGCTGCGCAGAGAGTTCGTGACGCTCGCGGAGCGTATGCGCGATCTCGGCTGCACGACATCACTCATGGGAGACGGTGTCGGGGTCTCAACGAAGTGACGCGCGGCTATGAGCGCCTCATTATCACGGGCTACCGCCTGCACGCCTATGAGGGGCGTCGAGCGGACGATCCGCCATCTTGAGGGGCTGGGTGACACGGATCACTTCATCTTCCTCCATACGGCAGATGTGCATCCGTGGCCTTATCCGCTCTTTTCAGATCACGTCAGAGCGTACAGGCACGTCTGCCGCTCGCAGAACGGCTCTCGGGGGCTGTGGGCAGTGAGCCGAGTCCCCTATATGCGCCGCACAGATCTCAGTATGGAGGCCTGCCGTCAGGGCATCCGGGATCCTCGATCGCGCACTGGGGACACTCTATACCTATCTGGAGGAGCACTATGCACCCGATGAGTATCTCGTCAGTCTCTCTCCTGACCACGGCGTACCCATCTTCAGTGAGCATCACTACATCGTCAGTCCCGATCTGACGCATGCTGCGTGGATGATGAGAGTGCAGGAGTGCCGGAGGGGGCATCTCAGAGGAGCTGACGAGTGCGGTGGACTTCTATCCGACGCTCGCTCATCTCTGCGGCTTCCCCATCGGTGACGATGTTGACGGTGTCCTTCCAAAACTCTTTGGCGGTGCAGGGGCGCGAGATCGCATTCAGCAACTCGCTCTATCCGACCAAGAGTTACTGTCTCGCGTGCACGCGCAAAGACGCATACCTTCCATCTCGAGACGGGTACGCCCGTCCTCGCGAACGGAACAGTCGATCTCGCGCGCTCGGTCTCTGCGATCTATCCGCGGGGCTACGAAGGGATTGCAGGATACGAGACAGACAGCCCTGAGCTGCGTGCATTCTTCTATCCACGTGTGCGGGAGTTCCTAGCAGGCATTGGGAATAATGGAGAGTTCTGGCCGCAGATGCACGCACCACGGCCGCAGTGATTTGTGGAAAAGCAAGGAGCATTTATGAACGTAAGTGAACTCACCTCCGTACTCAGCACGGGAGTTTTTCACAGGTGTGCCGGACTCAAAGCTGCGTCCGCTCGTCGACTATCTAATGGACACGTACGGAGCGAACCATCACACGCATATGATCGCCGTGAATGAGGGAGCGGCGCGGCGGCACTTGCGGCGGGCTATCATATCGCAACGGGCGAGGTGCCGCTCATCTATCTGCAGAACAGCGGCCTCGGCAACATCGTCAACCCCCTGCCTCGCTGCTGCATCGGGAGGTCTACGGCATCCCCTGCATCTTCATCATTGGCTGGCGCGGCGAACCCGATCTGCACGATGAGCCGCAGCATCTCGTACAGGGCGGCTCAGTCTGCCGCTGCTCGAGACGATGGGCGTCAAGACGATGGTGCTCACGCGCGATGCCACGCCTGCAGAGGTCGCGGCATGGATGGAACAGATTCGGCCTCATCTGGAAGAAGGCGGTCAGTGCGCCATCCTCGTACGTGATGGGGCACTGGACTATCTGAAACGAAAATACGCGAATGCCTACGCTCTGCGCCGTGAGGACGCGATCGCCCCAGATCCTCGACGCAGCAGGAGACGCGGTCATTGTCGCGACGACGGGCAAAGACGGGACGCGAACTCTTCGAGCTGCGTGAGAAACGCGGCGAGGATCATGCCCACGACTTCCTCACGGTCGGCTCGATGGGACACGCCTCTGCGCTCGCGCTTGGCATTGCCCTCCATCGGCCAAATCACCGCGTGATTGTCCTCGACGGCGATGGTGCAGCACTCGTGCACATGGGTGCGATGGCGACCATTGGTGCCGCCGCTCCGCCGAATCTCACGCATCCTCCTCAACAACGAGGGCGCATGAGAGCGTCGGCGGGGCACCGACAGCAGCAAAATACGGTGCTCTTCCCTCCATCGCCGTCAGCCTTGGCTATCACGTGATCAAGGCGGCGGAGACAGCCGAGGAACTCACACGCGCTCTTACAGAGCTGAAAACCGCCAACGCCCTCACCTTCCTCGAGGTACGAACCGCCATCGGCTCCCGCTCGGATCTTGGGCGGCCAACCACAACGCCGATTGAGAATAAAGAAGCATTGATGCGAACGCTGAAAGCATAGCCGCAGGATTACAGAGCAGTTTCACACCGCCCCGCAGTGAAGCTGCTCTTTCTATCCGCGAACTATGCAAACAATTCCGACTATGCTATACTAGATTAGAAGCTTATCTGTAGAATGAAAGGAGATGTTCCCATGCGCCCCATCCTCCCATTGGGCTCATCGCCCTCCTCCTCTGCACCGCAGGCTGCTCCAATCCCATCAGTAAGCTGATGGATGATTGGAACGGCGATGCCAAGAATCCGCCGCAGCAAACGACGACCCAGGATGCGGCGCAGCCGTCTGCTCAGAGCGATGCGCAGACGGGCGCACCATCCCAAACGCAGAGCGCAGACCTCTGCTCACGCCATCTCAGACCCAGGCCTCCGCACCGGCGCCGGCATCCGTTCCTGCGGCGCCGCCATCCCCGGAGCCCCGCGTTGTCGTCGACAGTCTGCGGCATGAGATGTTTCCTCCTCCCCGGACACGCATGGTCAGATTCACGGCACGGAGGTGCGGATGCGCGAAGGCCCGAGCACAAACGATGCAATCCTGGGCTATTTGACAACCACGAGTACCTCTCCTCATCGGGAGCAGAGACGGCTGGTACTATGTACGCCGAGCCAACGGCTCCGATGGCTGGGTCTCTGCCGACTTCGCAAAAAGATCTGAGAGAGGGCGTGAGCGATGCCTCAAAATGATCTGAGCTCCCTGCGCGTGCGCCGCAAACGCCGCAGCTACACACGGCTCTTTGCGCTGCTTGCGTGATCCTCGCACTTGCGCTCGGTGCTGGCGCGTACAGCTATCTCGGCGCAGAGGACGAGAAGTCTGCGCCCGCTGCCGCACCCGCATCCATCAAGACAGGTGCACAGGAACAGGCAGCAGCCGATCTGCCGAAAAATAAAACAACTGCCGAACCCGTCGCGGAGACTGCATCCAAGCCCGCTGCAAAGGCATCCACAGGCACAAATATCCTCATCAAAAAGAGTGAGTTCCGCCTGTATCTCCTCGAGGACGGGAATGTCGTGAACTCACGGCCGGTCGCCCTCGGCAAGAACGCCGGACAGAAGCGCGTGAGCGGCGATATGAAGACACCGGACGGCACCTTCCCTGATCGATGAGGGTGCTCGATGCCTCCTACTGGACGCCACGACTTCGGCGACGGCAAGGGCGAGATCGAAGGGTAGCCTACGGCCCCTACTTCATCAGTCTCGACACATCAGAACCTCTCGGGCGGCGCGTGGGACGGCATCGGCATCCACGGCACACACGATCCCGCGAGCATCGGGACACGCGCGTCCGAGGGCTGCATCCGCATGCACAACAGCGACCTCCTCGCGCTCGCAAAAGCAAATCTCCGTCGGCACGCAGGTAACGATTGAGGAGTGAGTGAACGAGCGAAAAAGCCGCCTCCTCACATGGAGACGGCTTTTTACGGAAAATGTTTGTATTTTTGCATCACAGGGTATAATATAGATGAAACGTCCTAGGGCAGAAGAACTTCTGCGGCGGTGTCTTTCCCCGAAAGGGGTGAGCGGATATGTCTGAGATTGGAGCGATTCTTTTTGATCGTTGCCACAGGCTACATTCTCGCGATAACAAAAAGTAACCGCCCATTCCCACAAATGAGCGGTTATAGATTATAACTTAGCGATTTTGGAAAGATGCCGTCTAGGGCGTTCTTTCTGTTTTCATTATAGCAACGATTCTATTGATTGACAAGCAGAAAATGTAACATAAAAATTACATTTCCTTCCGCACCAGCCCCATCGCGAGCTCGGCATTGCGCGCGGCAAGAATGCGCATCCGCGCGAGAAGATTAGCACTGCCTGCTGTGAATTCGCGGCGCGCTGCCCATTTTGCGCCGCACCTCCTTCATCACGCTTGCCGTGGTAATGTCCTGCAGGTCGTTGACGGGTTTCTCACCGATGGAGCGGAGAAAGCGGTCAACCTTCGGGTCGTAGGAAATGCCGATCATGGGAACGCCCATGACCCCCGCGAAGATGAGTGCATGGAGGCGCACGCCGATCATGAGATCCATATTCGCAACGAGGAAGAAGCTCGCTCGTACTATACTCATCGTCGAGGACAACGCATTCCTCCTGTGTCCACGCAGCAACGGTCTTTGCTGTCCGCACATCCTCAGGATACTGCATGGGGAGAAAGACACACGCGCGTCCAGTTCACGGACAATGGCGTCACTGATCTCGGCGAGGATTTCCTTGTAATGCTGCCACCCTGCCAGTCACGTACGGAGATGCCGATGACAGGGCTTTGCCCCATCTGCACCGCAGCGCGCAAGAATGGCGCGTCCTGCCTCGCGTCCGACAGGATGGATTCAAGCACAGGGTCTGCTGTACACTCCATGGGCGGGCGCGTGATCCCGGGCGACGCAGTTCCGCCATCGAACCTTCGTCACGTACCGTAATCAGGGAGACACGATTTCCGAGCCACCGCATACAGGCGCAGGGCAGATGTCCCGTGACAGGGCCAATCCCCTGTGCATAGAGCGCATGACACGCTTGTCGAGGAGGAGGGCGAGCAGGATGATCCCCATGTAGTAGTAAAGACTGCGCCGACTCAGTGACATTCTGGAGGAGCTGCCGCCGCCGCTGATGAGGAGATCGGCTCGGCGCATGGCGCTGAGAATCCCACGCATCAAAGGAACCGACGGCGTCACCCCATGGCGCCGCTCGGTGTCCGCAGGATCGGCAGTGATGACGGTGATATGAAGTTCCGGGTCTAAATCGCCGAGCACCTCGAGCATCGCCGCGAGCATGGCTTCATCGCCCGCGTTTTTCGCTCCGTAGTACCCCGATACAACGATCCGCTTCATCGGGTGAAATACCCTCCGTTCCGTTTCCCATTCCTATGACAATCTTCCTTTATTGCACAAAGCGCCCCTTCCGCCCTTGCAAGGAGGCGATACTATACCGCTTTCGCACGCGCTCCAGCAGGTGATTCCACGCGGCCACCAGTGCCACGAGCACAGTGCCGATGGCACCGCCGAGGAAAAGCGCCGCCGATGCCGCGCACAAGCGACATCTCAATCGGCGTGCGCATGTGCGCAAGGTCTCGACCATCGACCCCTGTCCGATGGTCGCCGCGAGTACGAGGCCAAAGATGATCCATGTCTTCCAGCGCTGCGCCACCATGAGAGGGCAAGCAGGAACGCGGGATGTCCAATCATGAACTCCTTCGTGCGCGGGCGCGCGTAGAAGAGCTGCTCGAGCGCCGCACGCATCTTCAGCTCGATGCCTGGCACGGGCATCCCGAGGTATGTCCGCTGCGCAGGACGAGGGACAACGAGCGCTCCGATGAGGACAAGTCCGCCGAGCAGCGATCCGACGCGCACGGGCGTCGCCATGATCTCGCGCAGCTGTCCAAGGACACCTGCCGAGGCATCGAACTGCCCGTCAAAGATATCAAAACCGCTGCAGAAAGGCCAAGCCGACAGGATCATCGGCGGCACAAAGGTCAGCTTGATCCCGCGGAAGATGTCGAACTCCAGGAGATAACGCGTATCCGTAAGCGCTCGAGAGATAGGATGCTCAATGAGCGACAATGCGCTCGTAATGCCGAGAAGGACCAAGCCTGCAACGAGGATGCGCCAGGTGGGCGCGTCCTCTGAAAGCGCCGCCCGCGCAGGAGGTCGAGCAGTGCGACGACGGCGAGCGTCGGAAAGAGGTTCGCGCTCAGGAGTGCCGCGGCAATCCTGATTTTTGCTCCCCGCGCCGATCAGAATCGGCATGACAGAGATGAGTGCTGCCACAGCAAAGAAGAGGAGCACCGCTCTGCGGCGACGATTCAGCGCAGGAATGACGAGCGAGAGGTAGAGCACCCCCGCAGCTGCAACGCCCATGATAACGAGCGCTCGCAGGATACGCGACGGCTCATACGAGGCAAAACATCCCCGCCTTGCCGATCTTGAAGCCCCTTTGCCTCGAGCGCCGCGCGCGTGTCAGCGAAGTACTTCATATTCGTCTCGAGGAGAGTCATATTCGGCGCCGGCTCTTCGTAGATGCGCAGGAGATTGATGCGGATGTTGCGTCCTCGTCCGTCGTCACCCAACGCTCGACGGCGGCCGCGATCTTGAGCTTTTTCAGCTCATCCTTCGGGATGGAGTAGAGGCGTGCGACGTGGTCGTACCCGACACCCTCCGCAATCTCGTCCATACCCTGCTGACGATAGAACTGCAGCTGTGTTACGCCCTCAATGAGGCCAAGAGGCAGACGACGTGCGTTCATCTCGTCGATCGTCGTCTGGAGTGCCTTCGGCGCGCCGAGGGTCTCCTGTCCCGAGAACACAATGGCAGAGACAGCAATGCCGTCCATGCGTGCAAAGACAGCGTGCACATCCTCCGGCGTGCAGGCGGCATAGTTCGAGGGCGTGCGATCACGTCGAAGCCCGCCGCGTTGACGGCACGCATCTCATCGGACGGCAGCCCGATGTTGCGCTTCTCGAACGCCTCGTAGTGATCCTCGACCGCGATGACCTCATCCGCACCGACCGTATATACGGCGACACGTGCCGCCCCGAACCGGCGGAAGAGATCTTCCTTCAGCTCGGCATAAGCCACGGGGTCATGCGGAAACGACGTAGATCTCCGTGCCGACGATCTTGCCTTCCTCGACGAGCGTACGCCAACGCGAATCGGTCAGCGTCCCCGTATGATAGGCGGCAAGGATGTCCGCGCCCCTGACGGCGTTTGCCTTGCCGTTCTCGTTGAACTTTTTGAACGTCGTCTCGTAGACGGCAAGCGAGGTAATGCCCGCCTCCTTCGCGCGTGCGAGCACCTCCTCGGCGGGCGGGCCCTCGCGCGCGGCGAGCTCAAGAGGCCCTCGTAGTCGATGGCAAGCTCTACCGTACGCGCCCGCTCCTCGATCTCATGACGCTCCATGCCGATGATGAGGGCTCGCGATGAATCCGATGAGGATCGCCATGAGGAGGATCGGATGATAGTGAAATTTCTTCATAGATGATTCCTTATTTCCCCGCCGTGAGGATCACAACGCCCTCCTTTGCCTCGACCGTTTTCAAATGCGAGTCCGAACGGAAGGGCGTCAGCGCGTGCAACGAGTACATCGGGGAAGAGCCCATTGAGACTGAGCACATTCAGGCCCATGCCGCGGGCGGCGATGTGCGTGGCCTGTAGTAAAGATCGCCGTTGATAATGGTGAAGCCCCCTCAAGTGTCACCTCGAAGGTCTGCCCAAGTGCACGCGTCTTCGCCGTCGTAAGGATGCTGCCGGGGTTCACGGTGACGGCAACATCGCTGAATTTATCCGCCTCATTCGTGATGAGCTCGCGGATCGCATCCGCATCCACCACGCCATTCATCTGAACACTCTCCGCCTCGGTGAGGACAACCTTGCGCTCGGAGAGAGCGCGCCCATATCGAAGCGGAGGTTTGTGCCCGTAACGGTCAACTCACGCACGAACAGTTTGCCGATACGCCCCTGGCGAAGAACGCCGTCGATCGCACCGATCTCGCCGGAATATGAGTCGCGGACTGTCGATGATTGAGATCTGCACATCCTCTGCACCCGTGCGCTCGCGCAGGCTGTCCGAGATCATCGTCGTGACCGCATGCGGGAGCGCAAAGATGCCTGCAAAGACTGCCAGAACAAGGAGAAGGATAACGGCAGATATTTTCTGCATAAGGTATACTCCTTAAATCTCGTGATTTGCCTTGGCGTTGAGATACGCGCGAATAAAGGGATCGATATCCCCGTCCGCGACCGCCTGCACGTTGCCCGTCTCGGCGTTCGTGCGCACATCCTTCACCATCGTGTACGGCTGGAACACATAGGAACGGATCTGGCTGCCCCACTCGATCTTCTGCTGTACGCCCTCGAGTTTCGCGATCTCCTCTTCCTTCTTCTCCTGCTCCAGCTCAAACAGCTTCGCGCGGAGCATCTTGAGACACTGCTCCTTGTTCTGCAGCTGCGAGCGCTCATTCTGGCACTGCACAACGATGCCCGTCGGTTCATGCGTCATGCGCACGGCGGACGAGGTCTTGTTGATGTGCTGTCCGCCCGCGCCGCTCGCGCGGAAATAGTCGACGCGCACATCGTCCATGTTGATGGGAACTTCCACAGCATCATCAATTTCCGGCATAACATCGCACGCGGAGAACGATGTGTGCCGCCGCGCCTGTGAGTCAAACGGCGAGATGCGCACAAGGCGGTGCACGCCCTTCTCGGACTTGAGAAAGCCATAGGCGTTGTGCCCCTTGATAAACAGTGTCGCAGACTTCACGCCCGCCTCTTCTCCCGGCTGCAGATCGGCGGTGTCAACGGTAAAGCCGTGCCGCTCCGCCCAGCGTCCGTACATACGCAGGAGCATCTGCGTCCAGTCCTGCGCCTCCGTGCCGCCCGCGCCCGCGTGGAGCGTGAGGATAGCATCGTTCGCGTCGTATTCGCCCGAGAGCAGCACCTCGAGTTGGAGGGTTTCGAGTCCGTCCGCGATGAGCGTCAGCTCCGCGCGGATATCTCCCTCCATCGAGGGTCACTCTCCTCAATGCCCATCTCGTACAGCGTCTCAGCGTCCTCGTACTTTTGCCATCAGGTCGCGATAGGTATCGACGCCCCCTGAGCGCCGCGAGTTCCTGATTCAGCTTCTGCGCTGCCGCCGCATCGTCCCAGAAGGACGGCTCGCTCATCTTGTACTCGAGCTCGGCGATCTTCTCCTCCTTCGCGGGGATCTCCAGAGAGATGCGCATCTGATCAGAGCTTTTTCGCCCAGATCATTCAGTATCGGTTTCAGATCTTCCAGCATCCTTAAAATGTGACAAAGTGATGTAACAACGAACCATTCAAGCGCCCCCACTGGCTCACTCCGTTCGCCACCTCCCCGTCGTGACGGGGAGGCTCTCGTATTCGGTGGAATGCGGCAGGATGCTCATAAGCAAACCCTAGTGGAGCAAGTGAGTAAAGCGTGCGACTCGCCCCCGGCGTACTTCTTTTCGTTCAAGCGCAGCGCGTTTAAAGTGCGCCGGTATTTAGACGAACGAGCGCGATCACTTGCGCAACGAGGCGTTTGCGTTGAGCATCCGTCGCAAACCCTAATAATCATTTATCCTTCCCGTGGCAGTTCTTGTACTTCTTGCCGCTGCCGCAGGGACACGGATCATTGCGCCCGATCTTCGTGCCGTCCTCGTTCTTCGTCGCCTTTGCCTCGGCGGGAACGGACTCGTCACCGTGCGAGGCACGTGCGTTCATGAGGTGATCCTCGAGCTTCGAGCGCTCGCGTGCGAGCAGCTGCTCCGCACGACGCTGTGCACCCTCGTCCACCACGGGTGCGGGCAGAGATTTCCCATCCGCCGCTGTGGTCGGTGCGGGCTGCGCCATCTGCGGCGTCACGATGCTGACATGGTACATGAGGGAGGCAATCTGGTCCATGATGGATGCCTCCATCTCCTCGAACATCGTGAGTGCCTCAATCTTGTACTCGACAAGCGGATTGCGTTGTCCATACGCACGCAGGTTGATGCCCTCGCGCAGCATATCCATGTGATCGAGATGATCCATCCACTTCTGATCTACGACGCGGAGCATGACGACCTTCTCGAGCTCGCGCATATTCTCCTCGCCGAACATCAGCTCACGCGCACGGTAGCCCTCTTCGGCGACCTTCTCCAGTTCCTCCTGGATCTCATCGCGCGCAAGCTTTTTCAGAGCTCTTCCTTCTTGGGCGTCCCGCCGGCGCATACACCTTCTCCGCATCCTCGATGAGGCGCATCGAGCTGCCACTCCTCAGGGTAGAGCTTCTCGTTCGCGTACTGGGACATCTCGTCCTTGATGATGTGCTTCACCATCGCGAGGATGTTCTCGCGCAGGTTCTCGCCCTGAGGATCTTCCTGCGCTCGCCGTAGATGACCCTCGCGCTGCTGATTCATCACGTCGTCATACTCGAGGACATGCTTGCGGATGTCGAAGTTGCGCGCCTCGACCTTCTTCTGCGCGTGCTCGATCGACCGCGTGATGATCGCGTGCTCGATCGGCTCGTCTCCTCCATGCCGAGGCGGTCCGCATGATGCCCGCGATGCGGTCAGAGGCAAAGAGTCGCATGAGTCGTCCTCAAGCGAGAGGAAGAACTTCGATGCACCGGGGTCGCCCTGACGCCCCGAACGGCCCGCGCAGCTGGTTGTCGATGCGCCGCGACTCGTGTCGCTCCGTACCGACGATGTAGAGTCCGCCAAGATCCTCGACGCCCTCGCGCGAGCTTTGATATCCGTGCCGCGGCCCGCCATATTGGTAGCGATGGTCACAGCGCCCTTCTGCCCGCGTTTGCGACGATTTCTGCTTCCTTCTCGTGGAACTTTCGCATTCAGCACGACGTGCGGTATGCCGTTTTTCTTGAGGACATTCGACATCTCCTCGGACTGCGTGATCGAGGTCGTGCCGATGAGGACAGGGCTGTCCGTCTCGTGGATCTCCCTGACCGCACGACCGACGGCGCGGTACTTCGCCGCCTTCGTCTTGTAGATGACATCCGGCTCGTCGATGCGCTGGATGGGTTTGTTCGTCGGGATAACGATGACGGGGAGGTTGTAGATCTTGATGAATTCGTTTTCCTCGGTCTTTGCCGTGCCCGTCATGCCCGCAAGCTTGTCTACATGCGGAAATAGTTCTGGAACGTGATGCTCGCGAGCGTCTGCGATTCGCGCTGAATCTTGACGCCCTCCTTCGCCTCGATCGCCTGATGCAGACCGTCCGAGTACCGACGGCCCTCCATGAGACGCCCTGTGAACTCATCGACAATGATGATCTCATCGTCACGCACAACGTAGTCGCGGTCGCGGTGCATCAGCGCCTTCGCGCGCAGTGCCGCCGTGAAGCAGTGCGACATCTCGATGTTTTTCGGGCGCGTAGAGGTTTGTGATGCCGACGAGCTTCTCAATCTTCGGCACGGCACTGTCTGCAGGCGCAACGGTCTTCTGCTTCTCGTCGACCGTGTAGTCCTCACCCTCCTTCAGATGGCGCACCGCCTCCGCCATGATGCGGTAGTTGTCCGTGGACTTCGTGCCCGGCCCTGAGATGATGAGCGGCGTGCGCGCCTCATCGATGAGAATGGAGTCCACCTCGTCGACGATCGCATAATGCAGCGGACGCTGCACCATCTGGCTCTCAGAGAGCACCATGTTGTCGCGCAGGTAGTCAAGCCCGAACTCGTTGTTTTGTGCCGAACGTCACGTCCGCCGCGTATGCCGCTTTGCGCTCGGGGAAATCCATGTTGTGCGCGATCAGTCCCACGGACAGACCGAGGTGGCGGTGAGAGCTTTGCCCATCCACTCGCTGTCACGGCGCGCGAGGTAGTCGTTGACCGTGACGACGTGAACGCCCTTGCCCCTCAAGCGCGTTGAGGTAGACCGCCGTCGTCGCGACAAGGGTCTTGCCCCTCGCCCGTACGCATCTCCGCGATCCGCCCTCGTGGAGGCAGATGCCGCCGATCATCTGCACATCGAAGTGGCGCATGCCGAGCACGCGGCGCGAGGTCTCACGCACGACAGCAAACGCCTCGGGCAGAATCTCCTCCATCATCACGCCCTCTGCAAGCTGTTCACGGAACTTGCGCGTGTAGCCTGTGAGTTTATCGTCGGTGAGGTTTTGCCATCGCGGGCTCGAGGCGCATTGATCTGCTCGACAATCGCCGTATAACGCGCGATCTCCTTGTCATTGTTGTCGCCAAGGAAGCGTTTGAGAATCGAAGATATTCCAAACAAGTGAGTTTCACACTCCTGTATGTATGATAGCCGTATAATAAAAAGGATTCGCTGAAAGACAGTATTCGTTTCATTATACACTAAAGCCCCCGCCTTTGCACACGAAATGTTGCAGGGGCAGGGGTGGTGTCTTATGTGAAAGAGTATCTTGAAATGAATTTTCTGTTCTATCCTTCATATACAAGGTTCACGAATGAAACGCCCTATGGGAATGGCCGGACTGCCTTGCACATCCGCTCTCTGCTTTACGCCTCTTTCTTCTTCCCGCCCAGCAGTTCCTTTGCGAGTCCGCGCAGATAGCTTTCGTGACGAGGGCGGACATCCTCGAAGGTCTGGCGCCCCTTCTTCGTAACGAGACCGCTGTTGATAAAGATGGGGTCGATCAGCGGGATCTGGACGAAGTTGTCCGCGGGCAGCACAGACGGCCGTGCGAGGAAGGTCGACCCGATGCCCGCGTGCACGAGATTCTTGACCGTGTGCAGATGGGGCGAGTAGTGGACGACATTTGGCTTCTCACCGGCACGCCCGCTAGGCATCCTGTACGAGGCGATCCACGAAGAAGCTGCTGTCGAGCATGACGAGAGGCTCGTCGCGCAGCTCCACGATGCTAAGGGGTGCCGCTTTGCCAAAGGATGATCCGGCCGCGTGACGAAGGCGCACTCGCAGTCAAAGAGCTTTGCATAGGAGAGCCGCGCGCTGAAGTCCACGGTGTAGTTCGTCAGCGCAAAGTCGAGTTTTTCCTCCTCGACCATCTGCAGAGCGCTGACACCGCCCTGTTTCGATGATCTCGAGCTCGATTTCTGGATGTGCGCGGCGGAAGTCGCCGAGAGATGTGCGGCAGGGAATACGACCCCTGAGCTGTAGAGGCATCGCCAAGCGCACCTTCGCGTGCCGGTGTGCCATGTCGCGGATCTCATTGTCGAGGCGCGCGACCTCCGTGAGAATGTAGGAAACCTTGCCGAGGAGCTTGGCTCCGTCGGTTGTAACCGTGATCTTGCGTCCCTCACGATGAAAGAGGTTCAGCCCCGTCTCTGCCTCGAGCGCCTGCATGGCGACGGTAACCGTCGGCTGGGAGACGTGGAGATGCTCCGCCGCCTTTGTGATGTTCTGCCACTGACAGACCTCGTAGAAATACCGCATCTGAACCAACGTCATCCGAAATCATCTCCCAACGTGTACAGCGAACCCTTTGCAGATTATTTATTCAAACTATCCATGCATTAGTTTACTATATATGCATCTCAATGAACAGTACAAATATCACAGGCACATAAAATTATTTTTATAGATTTTGCCTATTATCCATCAAAAAGAGGTATTTTCTTTCACGCGAAATCGTGCTGATTTATTACAATCCAATAAGCGCTGCGGCGCAGTCCATAGATTCGGAAAGGGAACTCAAATGGCAGTCTATTTTTGCAGATGCAGTGGAGCGCTTTGTCTCGGATATGCTCGAGGCGAACGAGGACAATCTGAAAGCATACGAGACGAAACCTGGTGTATATGCGAACGTCGATCCTGCCACGCATCACGAGGTCGAGATTCCCGACGTGCACCTTACGAAGTAATCTTCCATCATCCTACTACAGTTATGAGATAAGAAAAAGCGGGCGGCTGACCACTCTCCGCTTTTTCGTGCGCGAAAACTGCGCGCAACGATCAGCTTCCCCGCCAAAGCGGGAAGTGGCACGCCATAGGCGTGACGATAGGGGCGCGTGGCTATTTCGACTCTCTGACGGTAGATAGCCTATGTCGCTCATGGCGCCCTTCCACCATGCTGCGCATGGTCCCCTCCCCGTGTCGCACGGGGGAGGCTTCTAGGGAATCGCTGATAAAATGAAGTCCGTCAGATTGACGTAGATTTTTCGTCCGAACAAGGAGGCAAACCGGACGCATAGCCAAAGCTATGTGGAGGATTTGCCGACACGGTGCGGGCAAAAAGATGCGTCAAGATGGCGCGGCTGAACTTATCAGTGCTTCCCTAGGTAGGTCGCCCCCTCAGCAAATCCTAGGCACAAGTTCCCCGAGCGGCAGATCGACGATGCGGATGCCGCCGAGCGCCGTACGGAGACCGACCTCCCCAGGCGCCTCTGCTGTCGTTTGGCCGATCACACACGCCTCTCGTCCATACGGATTCTCATGCATGACAGCGAGGACAGTGTCCGTATCCGCAGGCGGAACAAATGCGATCAGTTTGCCCTCATTCGCAAGGGTCAGCGGATCGAACCCGAGGAGATCGCAGACGCCCTGTACCTCGGGCGTACGGGGATCGCGCCCCCTCGAGGAGGATGCCGACACCCGCCGCGCGCGCATCTCGTTCAGCGACGCCGCCACACCGCCGCGCGTTGGGTCCCGCAGGACGGCAATCGATGGCGCCGCCGCAAGCATCGCCGCCGTCATGTGGCAGAGCGGAGCACTGTCGCTCACGATCTCCGGCGGGAGCGTCAGATTGTGCCGCGCCGCCATCACCGTCGCCGCATGATCACCGAGCGTGCCTGATACGATGATGTTCATGCCCGGCCTTTACATTCACGGGCGCGATGTCCACACCCTCAATCATTTCACCGACGCCCGCCGTGTTGATGTAGATGCCGTCACCGCAGCCGCGCGGCACGACCTTCGTATCACCCGTGACGATGAGAACACCCGCCTCCTCGGCTGCCGTACGGATATCACGCACGATGCGGCGCAATGTGGTGATTGAAAGCCCTCCTCAAGGATGACGGCAGCGAGAGCCAGCGCGGCACCGCCCCCGTCATCGCGAGATCATTGACCGTCCCGCAGACGGCAAGCCGCCCGATGCTCCCACCGGGAAGAAATGCGGCTGCACGACGTAGGAGTCCGTCGTAAACGCCGCGCGCCCCGCAATCGGCAGGACTGCACCGTCATGGAGCATATTGAGGATCGTATTGCCCAGCTCCGGCAGAACGACCTCCTCCATCAGCGCATGGCTCAGCTGCCCGCCCGCACCATGCGCAAGTGTAATGACCCTCATGCTCCATAGCGGAATTTTTCCTCCCCATATTTATACCATGCGGCACATGTCCCCTCGACTGACACTCATGCACGGCCCGATCGCATGCTCCGGCACGCACGCCCTGCCAAAGAGCGCACAGTCCGCGGCACGATCACGCCGCGCAGTACCTCACCGCAGCGGCAGCCGTTTCGTCCATCTCCGGGCACGTTAATGGAAAGTGGACGCACGCGTGCAAAATCAAAAGCCGCATACTCTCACGCATGGAGAGCCCCGATGCGGGATCTCACCCAGTCCGCGCCAGCGCACAGTCGCAGGCTCGTAGACGCGGTCAATCGCCGCACGCGCGACAGGGTTTCCCTCACGCCGTACAACCGTCTCATAGGCATTCTCGATCCGCGGCTCTCCTTCCCCGATCTGGCGCACGATTCGATGCAGAGCGCGCAGAATCTCGAGCGGCTCAAATCCGCCTCACGACGCCCGGCAGGCCATAATCCTGCGCGAGGAAGTCAAAAATCTCCGTCCCCGTCACGACAGAGACATGACCGGGGAGGAGAAACTGTCGACATGAGCTTTCCCGCCGTCGAGAGCGCACGCATCACGGGCGGGACGAGCTTTTGCGCGGACAGCAAAAGAGTTCCCGAGCCCCTGCGCCTCAGCCGCGATCACAGCCGCTGCCTCCGTCGGCGCAGTCGTCTCAAAGCCAACGGCAAGGAATACAACCCTGCTTGCTCGGGCTTTTCCGCTGCGACCGTGAGCGCGTCGAGCGGCGAGTAAACGATGCGCACATCCGCGCCCGCAGCCTGCGCCTCCGGCGAGACTGGAGCGTGTACCGGGGACTTTCAGCATATCGCCGAATGTCGTAATGATAACGTCCTCCATCCCTGCATAGGCAATCGCCGCGTCGATGTAGTCATCCGCCGTCACGCAGACGGGACAGCCGGGTCCTGAGAGACGAGTTCAATGCCCTCAGGGAGAATCTGCCGCAGCCCTGCACGGAAAAATCGCAACCGTATGCGTGCCGCAAACCTCCATGATACGGATGCTCCGTCCATTGAGGAGAGCGTGCATCTCCGCGAGATATCTCAGCCGCTTGCCCGCTGTGTCTCCTGTGCACTTCTCATCCGAGACTCTCCACTGTACGCGTGTGCCCTGCATCTCCGCACGCAGTGCCTCATGCGCTCCGCCTCCTCGTGATCGACGATCTGCATCGCAAAGCCCGCATGGACGAGCACATAGGTCACCGACGCGTGCCTCCGGCAGGAGCATCATGCTCGCCGCGCGGCGTACCCCCTGCACTTCTACCGAGGCAAGCTGATCATTTATCTCAACGACTTTCGCCGGAACTGCTAAACACATAGTTTCTCCTCTGTATTCTGTAAAATGTTGTTTGATTTCATCTCAATCAAAGCGTATCCTTGCGCGCTCAAAGCGCTCCCCACCGTCACGCTGACGCGTGCCACCTCCCCGCTCTGGCAGGGAGGCTTTTAATAACAGTACTCAGCTTCCCCGTCCGCGACGGGGAAGTGCCGACAGCGAGGCGATAGGGGCGCTCGTATCTCCTGATGCTTTCTACGATAGAAATCCTATATCGCTCAAAGCGCCCCCACCGTCACGCTAGCGCGTGCCACCTCCCCGCTCTGGCAGGGAGGCTTTTAATAACGTACTCCGCTTCCCCGTCCGCGACGGGGAAGTGCCGAGCAAAACGAGGGCGATAGAACGCTCGTTGCTCATATCCATTTCTTACGATAGAAAACCCATATCGCTCAAAAGCGCCCCCACCGTCACGCTGACGCGTGCCACCTCCCCGCTCTGGCAGGGGAGGCTTTTTGATTGCACGGTCTCTGCAATAAGGGGCTGCTATCGTTACGCACAGGGAAATGGCCCCTCTACTCTTCCATCCTTGCGAGCGCTGCCGCTGCCTGTCCGTACGCAATCCCGCCGTCATTCGGCGGAACGAGATGCGGCAGGAGGACGCGGAAGTCCCTGAGTCGCATGCAAGCAGCTGCTCGAGGAGCAGTGCATTCTGGAACACGCCGCCCGAAAGCGCGGCCGTGCGGAGTCCCGTCTGCACTGCGAGCACGCCGAGCATCTCCCGCAGCAGCTGCCGCCATCGTCACATGGAAATCAAGCGCACGGCCCGCACGCTCCTCGTCCGTCAGCCTCTCTGCATCGTCCGCAAGGGCACGCAGCACAGGCACAAAGTCAATGACCATCGGCTCAGCCGTGCGGTTCACACGATACGGCAGCACGGCACCCGCACGACGTGCCCGCCGTGCGAGCAGTTCAGCCTGATTGCCGCCTGCCCCTCATACACGTTCATACGGCACACGCCGAGAAGCGCCGCCGCTGCATCGAAGAGGCGCCCCCGCACTCGATGTCAGCGGAGCAGAGACCCCGGCCTCCGTCGCCTGCATGAGGAGCTGCCAGCCCGCAGGCAATTCAGCCGTGAACTGCGGCGTTCTGCGTTCCAACTCCTCCCCATACATCTCCGTGGAGTACCCAGAGCGCCATCCGCCACGGCTCCATCGCCGCACGGTCACCACCGGGAGCGGCAGGGTAGGCGAAATGGGCGGCGCGTTTATAGTCTTTGCAGTCAGCGATGAGGAACTCTCCGCCCCACGATCTGCCGTCCGCGCCATAGCCCTGTCCTGTCAAATGCGGCGCCGAGCACGCGGCCCTCATATCCGTGCTCCGCGAGCACCGCCGCAATGTGCATGATGGTGCTGAACACGAACCAGCGGCAATCCCTCAGTGCGGCACGCCGTGAGATACTGCCCCGAGAGATATGCGGGATGGAGGTCTGCAGCAAGCACCTCGGCTGCACCTCGAAAAACTGCTCGTAATGTGCAATTGTCGCCTCGAACGACGCGAGTACGCTGCGCTCCATCAGATCGCCGATATGCTCGCTCAGAAACGCCTCGGCGCCGCGCGTGAGGCAGAACGTATTCTTCAGCTCCGCGCCGCCCGCAAGCACCGCCCTCTCTTTTGCAGACGGCAGTGCGAGCGGCGTCGGCGCAAAGCCGCGGCTTCGGCGGATCATCAGCCGCCCCCGCCGTCATGCGCAGGACAGAATCATCGACGCGATGCACAATCTCCGATTGTGCACGAGAATCGCATCCGCAATCCCGCAAGCGCCTCCTGTGCCGCCGCATCCTCATAGATAATCGGCTCGCCCGAGCGGTTCGCACTCGTCATGACCCAGAGGTCATCTTCGGCGAGCAGGAGCAGATGCACCGGTGCGTATGGAAGGAGCACGCCGAGATATGCATCCCCGGTGCCACGCTCTCCGCGACACCATCCAATGCATCCGTGCGCCGACGGAGCAATACGATCGGCGCGGCAGATGAGGTGAGCCAGCGCTCCTCCTCCCGAGACCGTGCACAGTCCGTACACCGCCCCCATGCTGCCCGCCATCACGGCAAGAGCCTTTGCCTCACGATGCTTTCGCCGACGCAAACGGCATACAGCCTCCGCTGCGCGCATCGCATGCGAGGTGATAGCCTCCAATACCCTTGACGGCGACGATGCCGCCCTCTGCGATGATTTCCCGTGCCCGTGCGGGGATCCCCTCCTCCTCCACACCACCCACCAACAAGCGATAGGCGGGGCCGCAGTCCGTGCACGCATTCGGCTGTGCGTGAAAGCGGCGATCTGCAGGATCGTCATACTCACGCTGCACGCAGGACACATACGGAACGACGCCATCGAAGTCAGCGGACGGTCATATGGCACACCCTCGATAATCGAGTAGCGCGGCCCGCAGTTCGTACAGTTCGTAAAGGCGTAGCCATGCCGTCGATCTGCCTCCGAGAGGATCTCACAGCGACAGTCCGCGCAGACGGCGAGATCGGGCGAGACAAGCGTCCGTGCCACAGTCCCCGCAGGGCTTGGCAGAATGCGAAAGACCTCCTCCCCGTCGGCGGCAGTTCCGAAAACGTCACAGAGGCAACAGCGGCGGCAAGCGGTGCCTCCGTACGCAGAGCCGCCGCGAACGCGTCGAGGGCCTCAACAGCGCCCTCCGCCCTCGATGCCGACGCCGGCACTGTCGTTCAGCACCCAGCCGCCGAGCGCATAGCGCAGCGCCAGACGATGAGACAAAGGGCGGAATCCACCCTGCACAATCCCCGAAACACGAAAGGCGCGGCGCACGCGCCTCGCCATCTCCGTATTGCCTACGTCGGCGCACGGCGCGTACATCACGCATCCCGTCCCGATGGTGTGCACGGCTGCGGCAGCACTCCCCAGCGCACGAGTTCCTGGACTGCGCGCTGTGCGAAATCCGGCAGCATCTGCTGGCCATCTCCGGACTCAGCGAGAGCCCCGCCGTCAGCTCATACGGCTGCACGCCGAGCACGACGACGTTCGGAATCGGCCGATCTGTCACGGTCAGCCACGCGAGAACGTCCTGAATTCCAATCTCATGCGAGGACATCTTTTCCTGAAAATGCGCCATCACCGCATCATCCTCGAACCGGTAGATCGTCCCCGGCGCGGCATCGCCCGACACCGCATCGAGGATGAGCAGATGCTCCGTGCCCGTGACAAAGTGCAGCAGCTCAGGGCCGAGCGTCCCGCCATCGAGCGAGGCGCACATCCGCGGGGAACGAGAAATGCTCCTCCAGATACTCCACCGCGCGCACGCCGAATCCCTCGTCGCGCAGGGATGATATTGCCGATGCCGAGCACCGTCACCGGGCAACGTGCACGAGCGCATCGTCTGCCGCTGTCATCGCGCACCTCCTGCCCGCTTGGTCTCCACCTGTGCCCGCAGCCATGCATACCAGTCTGCAGAGCCCCTCGCCCGTGCGGCACGAGACCGGCAGCACGGGAATGCCGGGATGCAGCGCCGTGATGTCCGCACGCGCCGATGCCATATCAAAATTCGTATAGGGCAGAATGTCCACCTTGTTTTAAGAGCGCTGCCGCCGACTCGCTTGAAGATCAGCGGATACTTGAGCGGCTTGTCGTCGCCCTCTGTAATGCCTCAGCACCACCGCCTTGGCATCCTCGCCGAGCGCGAACTCAGCGGGGCAGACGAGATTGCCGACATTCTCGATGATGAGGAGATCGAGCGATGCGAGATCGATCTGATCCAGCGCCGCCGCGACCATCGCTGCATCGAGATGGCAGCCGCCGCTCGTATTGATCTGCACAACAGGCGCACCGCACGCCTCAATGCGCGCCGCGTCCTTCGATGTGAAGAGATCACCCTCGATCACCGCCATCCGCAGGTCAGCGCCCAACGCCTGGAGCGTCTGCTCAAGAAGCGAGGTCTTGCCGCTGCCGGGCGAGCCGAGGAGATTCAGCGCATAGATCCCGTGCCGTGCAAAGAGCGCGGCGTTCTGCCGCCGCCGACTCATTCCGTCCGAGGATATCTGCCTTTACAACTACCTTCATATCGTCATTCCATCTCTATGTAGTCCACGCGCATCTCGCGCCCGTGGATGATCTCGATGCCGCCGCCGCACAGGGGACAGAGATAGTCCTGCGGACGGAGCTCCTGCTCCCTGCCGCAGTCATGGCAGCGTCCCCGTGAGCGGCAGACGCTCCCCATGTGAGCGCCGCCGTCTCTGCAATCGTCCCCCGCACAAGCGAAGCGAAGGCAAAGGAAAGCGCCTCCGTCTCCACGCCCGAGAGTTCCCCGAGCAGGAGATGGATGCGCTCTATCCTGTGTGAGTCATGGGCACGGGCATGATCGAGCGCAATGCCGAGGATCCCTCGGCGATCGCCATCTCGTGCATGCTCAGAGCTCTGCAGAGAGCCCGTGGGCAGCAAATGCCGCGATCAGCTCGGTCATCTTCGTCTTTGCTGGATCATAGTCCACCGTCGTCTCGCCGTCGTGCGTGTGAATGTGCACTAGAGCACACCGGGCAGCCCCAGCAGCGCCTTCTCTACCGCTGCGGCATTCTCCTCGGTGTAACCCTTGACAAAAAAACTGCAGATGTGGTGCTCTCCGCGAGCCCGCAGCCGCAATCCTTACACATAGTGTTCTCCTTTATTGATGAGGCAGGGACTGCAATGTCCATCGCGGACACCTCGTCCGCAGGGACATTGCAGCACACGCCAAAAACCCTTTACTCCACGTCCTGCGCGTCTGCAGGCGTATGCCGCAGCAGCTTGCTGCCCGCGAACATACTCGATACCTCCGCCTCGCCCTCCATGAACTCGGCGCGTACGACCATGTAGAAGTGGCCGATGGCGAAGAGGATGATCGCCCATGCGACGTAGTGGTGGACGAAATGCGACATGAACTCGTTCCCGAGGATGCGGTTCACCCAGCCAAACAGGGTACCGCTGATCGCCGACGGCTCTGTCATGTAGTACATAGCAAAGCCCGTCAGCACCTCGATCGCCACGAGGACGTAGAGGCCCGCATACGAGGCACGCGCCAGCGGATTGCGCAGAAACGGCTTGTGAGAGGACTTCAGGAGCATATAGTGCATCCCTACGTCCATCATATCGCGGTAGTACTGCGGCTTCCAAAAATGCGGGAAAAAGGCGGTCGCCGCGATTGATGAGAAAGCCGTACACACGCCCGATGAAGCCCGCACAGAACGCAAACGCCGCGATGAAGTGGATATTGCGCACGAGGTTCATGAGGAGCGGCGTATTCGTCGGCTCCGAGGCAAGAATCACGGGTGGCTTCGTGATCAGAAAGCCCGTGATAAAGAGCACGATGATCGCAATGACCATCAGCCAGTGAAAGATGCGCAGAAAGGGGCTGAACAGGTAGTATTCCTGCCGTTCTTCTTTTTTCATGCGGATCGCCCCCTATTCGTCCACACGCACGCCTGCGTAGGGGTCGGTCGTCACGACGCGGATCTTCTCTCCCTTTTGCATTGAAAAAGGTGCGTCGAGCACGCCATGCAGGGGGTCGAAGGAACGCACTGCCTTTACGATCTCGAGCGGCTTGTCCGCGATCTTCACGGGCGTATCCATCATCGACATCTCGAATGCGCCGTGTCCCGCCTGATCGTCGCGCGGGCAGGGCATTCCACGTCGTCGGGACGACCGCCTGATAGTTCGCGACCTTGCCGTCCTTGATGACGACCCAGTGGCTGAGTGCGCCGCGCGGTGCCTCGTAGAAGCCGACGCCCTTTGCCTCCTTCGGCCAGGTCGAGGGATCCCACTTATCGTTGTTCACGACGCGCGTATCGCCGCTCTTGATGTTCGCGACGAGCTTGTCGAAGAAATACTTGCCGAGCTCCGCCTGCAGCTGTGCCTCGAGCGCACGCGCCGCCGTGCGGCCGACCGTGGAGGGCAGCCATGCCTCGACCGGAACGCCGAGCACCTTCGTCACAGCATCGATCTGATCGACGATCATCTGCTCCGCCCATGTGAGGTCGGTGATGAGCCCTCGCTTGGCCTTCGTGTAGAGGACAATATAGCGCGCGAGCGGGCCTACCTCGCAGAGCTTGCCGCGCCATTTCGGCGTCTTGAGCCAGGAGTATTTGCCCTGCTCGTTGAGCGCCTTCCACTCCGTCTTCGTGCCCTCCTTGGGCTCGGTGTGAGTGGGGCTTCGTCACGCCGTCCCACGGATGCAGCGAGGCATTCTCCCTGCCCCGGGTACTCGTACCATGCGTGTTCGACGCTCTGCTGATGACCTCGGGGTCGGAGACATCCTCCATCTTGAAGTCATAGACCTTCGCCTCGCATGACGCCTGCGGCAAAGTTCTCAACGACGCCGTTGCAGCGGACGAGCAGCGTCTTGAAGAAGTCGCCGTTCGTCGCGCCGGAGAACGGCTCCTCGGGGAACATGCCGAAGCCGAGCACGCGCTCCTTGGCGAGACCGCCGCCGGAGACGTAGCCGTTCTTGACATAGAGGTGGCCGATGGCGAGCACGTCCGGCAGGTAGTAGTCGTTCATCATGTGGCGCGCGGACTGGATCGAGCGGTCGACGATCGCCAGACGCGCCGTGTTGATCGGTGCGTTGCCGTCCTCCATCGAGATGGAGCAGGGCATGCCGCCGAGCACATAGTGCGGATGCGGGTTCTTGCCGCCGAAGACGACGTGCGGCACGACGAGATCCGCCTGCTTGTCCAGCATCTCGAGGTAGTGCGAGACTCGCCATGAGATGCACCTCGGGCGGGAGCATCTGATAGTCGGGATGATCCCACCACTGCGCGGAGAAGATGCTGAGCTGGCCGCTCTCCACAATCTTCTTCACCTTTGCCTGAATCGCGGCGTAGTAGTCTGCATTCGAGACCGGAACATCGTGCGGATACGCCTGTGTCGAGCCCCGCAGGCCCGCGGAAGGAGGCGGTAGGTGCTGAGCACCGTATTCTGCAGCGCCGCCGTCGCAGCGGGGTTCTGCCTTGAGCGCCTCGAGCGGGCTGACCCAGTCGAGGGCATGCAGATGGTAGAAATGGATGATGTGATCCTGATGTCCGAGCGATGCCGCGATGATGTTGCGGATGTAGTGCGCGTTCTTCGGGATGGTAATGCCGAACGCATCCTCCACGGCGCGCAGGGATGCGAGCGCATGGGACGACGTGCATACGCCGCAGATGCGCTGAATGTATGCCCACGCATCGCGCGGGTCGCGGTCGTTCATGACGAGCTCGAGGCCGCGCCATGCCGTGCCGGAGGAGATTGCATCCGTAACCTTGCCCGTTGCCTCGTCCACCTGCAGCTCGACGCGAGATGCCCCTCAATGCGTGTGATCGGGTCTACAACAACGTGTTTCATTCATGCACCTGCTTTCCTCTTTTCCAGCTGCTTTTGCGTGCTGCTCTTCTGCACGAGGCTCGCGCCCGCGTGTGCCGCGACGCCGACCGCCGTCGCAACGGCAAGCCCTGCGCCGACCATATCGACATCGATCCCGTTGTACTCGGGCAGACGGCGCGAGAACGGCGCATCATCCCAGAAGTTCGCGTTGCTGCAGCCGATGCACGGTGCGCCCGACTGGATGGGGTACGACATCCCCTGATACCAGCGCAGGTTGCCGCACGAGTTGTAGGGTCTCAGGCCCGCGGCACCCGAGGTGGTAGAGACACTAACCCGCCTTTTGCCCCCGCGTCGTCGAAGCGGTCGGCAAACATGCCCGCATCGAAGAACGGACGGCGGTAGCAGGTGTCGTGATGCGGTTGCCGTAGAACTGGCGCGGCCGCCCCTCACCGTCGAGCGGCGGAATCGTGCCGAACAGTGCGACGTGCATGACAACCCCGTCATGACCTCGGGGATCGGCGGGCAGCCCGGCACAGCGATGAACGGCTTGCCGCCGATGAAGTCGCGGATGCCCTTGGACTTCGTCGGGTTCGGCGCAGCCGCCTGAATGCCGCCCGCGGTCGCGCACGTCCCGTAGGCGATGACCGCCTTTGCCCCTGCAGCGACACGCTTTAAGGTGTGCTCAAAGGTATGGCCGCCCGACATGCAGGGTGTATGCCTGGTCGCCCGTTGCGACCGCTCCCTCGACCGCGAGGATGTACTCCCCGTGGTACTTCTTGATCGTCTCCTCGAGGTGTGCCTCGAACGGCTCGCCGCAGCCCGCGCTCAGCACATGGCTGTACTCGAGCGCGATGCTGCTCAGCACGAGATCGGACGCGAGCGGCGCGCCCGAGCGGATAAAGGACTCGTCGCAGCCCGTGCACTCATGCCCGTGCAGCCATACGACGACCGGCAGCGGCTTTGCCTCCGCCGCCTCGACGACCTTCGTCAGCATGTCCGTGCTGAGTCCCATGAGCGACGTGAGCGTTACGCAGCCCCTTCAAGAAGCTGCGCCGGCTCATGCCCTTTGCGAGATAGGCCTCCCACAAGCTCTCCCTCTTACTCACATGATCCCTCCTAGCAAATACACAGGAATCCCTGAGGATGTCCTATAAAAATAAATACACACAATAATGGATAGTATTTATTATACACCTTATTAAAGAAAAATAAAATAATTTTAACTATTTTTATCTAATTACATATGCATGATGTGCTGCAAAAGGGGCCGTCTCCCCGCACCTTTGGCACGGCAAACGCCCCCTGTGACATACATGCGAGAGTACGCATTCTCCTGATTGAGCTGCAGCTTCATTGTAGCAGGAGAGGCCATCTCTGTCAATATACGACAATTATTCTCACGATAATCCCGTGTTATTTCATCCTGCGTGCGGCCTTCTTCACAGCATCACGTTCCTTCTCCGCCATCGTATTCGCGTGGATCTCGGCAGCATGACCGTCGCGGTCACCATCCGTGATGACGGCGTTCTGCGCATCGTAGGCAATGATCTCATAGGTGCGGATCGTATTCTTCTTGGGACTCAGCACCCGACGCTGGAGCGTATAGGCAATGTTCTCGTATTCCTCGTCATGCATCGCGCGCACGAACTGGTCACGTCCAAGCTCGTTGTAGAGGATGAGCTGCCAGTAGGAGATGCTGCCGTCCGTATTACGCTGCATCAAGGAGCGGTCAAAGAACCAGCCGCGCCTCTCATCGCCCCTCAATAAAGACCCAGTCGCCCTCCTTCAATGTCACGGGCTCACTGCCGTCGCCGCCCCATAGGCAGCATCGTCGGACACATCGTCCACATGGGCACTCGAAGCCGTGCCGATCCTGTGCCCGTCTGTCGGCGGTGCGGACGAATCCTCCGCCGCATCCTTTTTCGCTGTCCCTCATCGGCGGGATGAACTGTGCCGGCTGCATCGCCCGAGTCGACTGGCTCATCGCCCAGCTCGTCCATCTCCCTCATCTAGGGCGGCGTTCTCATCATGTGGTGCAGCAGTGTCTGCCGCGGACACACTGCCTTTCCTCCGCCGTCATGACGGCATGGATATCCTTTTTCTCAGCAGCATTCCCCAATGCGGGAGGATCAGGAGTCCTGCGGCAAGCAGGAAAATCATGGATTTCATCGCAAACCTTCCTTACAAATAGCCGGCCGGATTCACCGGCTGACCGTTTACACGTACCTCATAATGAAGATGCGGCCCCGTGGAGCGGCCCGTCGAGCCGACATAGGCGATTGTCTGCCCGCGCCGCACCTGCTGTCCGACCGTCACAGCAACGGCGGAGGCGTGCCCATAGCGCGTCACAATACCGCCGCCGTGATCCACATCGACCATGCGTTGCCGTAGCCGCCGTTCCACCCCTGCCGCCGTGACGACGCCGTCGGCGGTCGCAACGATGGGCGTGCCGATTTCAGCAGCGATATCGACGCCCTGATGAAACTCTGACCCGCCAAAGCGCAGACCGTAGGGTGAGCTGACGTAGCCCGTCGTCGGCCAGATGGACGGTGTCGTATGGGGAGTATCATCCGAGGCAAAGCCGCCCGCACCGGGGAAGCTCTCGCGCATGCTCTCAGCAAGGAGATCAAGAGAGGTGCGGCGTGTCACAAGACGCGCCTCGATCATCGCAAAGCGCCTCACCGAGGTCCGCCGTTGTAGGTCATGTACCTCCCCGCCTGTCGGCGCAGATGTCCCCTCCTGGAGGGTCTCATCCTCAGCCGCAGGTGGCGCGCCGACGAGCGCACGCAGCCCGTCCTCAGAGCGGTGCAGGCGGTCAAGGTCCTGCTGGAGAGCAGCGGCCTTCTTCGATACCTGGAGGATCTGCTCCTGCTGGATGCGGTTCGCCTCACGCAGCTGTGCCGTCTCCGCATCGTGCGAATAGTTGTTCATGAGTGTGTAGACGAGAGCACGGAAGCTGCGCCGAGGATCAGCGCAGCGACCCCGCACCAATGACGATCATGCGCAGCGATCGGAGGGAGAGACGCACGCTGCGCGTCGTGTCCTCCTCATTATCGATGAATTGAATTTTATAGCGGGTTTCTTCGTTCAATGTTTTCTCCTATATGGGTATGTTCTGCTCCCTATCTAGCCGAATAAAATGAAAACCCGCTGAGTTTCAGCAGGTTTGAAGTGATTTGTTTCGAGGTGCCGAAGAGCTCGTGATCTCCCTCAGCAGCCTTAGCGGAGCACGCAGGAGTCAGTACTTGATCGGCAGGGCTGGGCCATTGCCTCCTTCAGCACACCCCTTTCCTCCTCCGTGAGCGGATACTCTGAGGAGCCTCCCTTGATCGGTTTGATGTAGCTGCGCGAGTCCGCACGTGCAAAGATGCTCGAGAAGATGACACCGTCGTTGTTCGCGTCAAAGCATGGCAACGGCATAGCTGAGATCGCCGCCCAGTGTCCTCGAATGCACGGAAACGCACCATCGCCGTGCGCACAAGAGATTTTCGGATAAACCGCCGAATGAGCTCGTTCTCTCTCAAGGATGCGCGTGTTCGTCGCGGACACCTTCTCGACCTCATGAATATGCTGGATCAGCATCCCTCGAGGTCCTCGGAGTTCGAGCCGCGCATCATCGCGCGGTAGCGTGCGTTCATCGTCGAGAGCCGCACCATGGTATAGACGACCAGGATCAATAAAAACCAAAAATCAACAGCATGGAGGCAAGCAGGAGCGTCGCCTCATGTGCCGCAATATAGTTGACGAGATTGTTCAGAAACAAGATACTTTCTTCCTTCTTCCCTTACGTTCTCCACGCCTCACACAGTGAAGTTCTTCGTGGAGATGGCGCGCAGCGCAGCGCGCTTATCCTCCTTCGTCGCATCGTTTGCTCCGGTGAGAGGGCAAGCAGCCGCTCGAGGTCGTCCACGGAAAAAGTAGCTGATCTCGAGGCGCCCTTTGCCATGCTCACGCCCTTCCTGGATCCGGAACCTTCGTCCCAAGGCTGCGCGTGAGGCGTTCCTCCGCCTCCCGGACGAAGATGTCCGGCGCAGGCTTCTTTACAGCAGACTCGGCTGTCTTTCCGGAGCGCATTTGGATCCTTGACGAGGCGCTTGACAAGCGCCTCAGCGCCGCGTGCTGAGAGCTCATGCTCCTGGATATACTCTGCAGCCCTCGCGTTGGAGCGTCTGGCTCTCGGGACGTGAGGAGAGGCCGCACCTGCCCCATCGTGAGGACGCCATTGGCGATGAATGCCTGTACCTCCTCCGCGAGGCGGAGCAGCCGAACGCTGCTGGCGATCGCCGAGCGGCTGCGCGAGACACGGCGCGCGAGTTCCTCCTGGGAGAGGCGGAATTCCGGAGCAGCCGCTGATAGGCACGTGCCTCCTCGATGGGGTTCAGGTCCTCGCGCTGGATGTTCTCGATGACGCCATCTCGGCAAGTTCTGCATCCGTCGCCGTGCGAAATACGGCGGGGACATGGGTAAAGGCCTGCGAGTTTTGCCGCGCGCAGGCGACGCTCTCCCGCGATCAGCTCATACTTGTCGTCGCCGATGGCACGAACAGCGATGGCTGGAGGGATACCATGACGCGCAACGGACTCACGCAGCTCCTCGAGGGCAGCCTCATCGAACCTACGCCGCGGCTGGTAGCGATTTGGCTGAATTGCCTCTACGGGCAGCTCGGCGGGGACGCCCGCCGATGTCTCTGCTTTCTGTGACGGCGGTATCTCCTTGGATGCGGCCTTGCTGCTCTGTGCAGCCGCGGCCGTCGTCCCGGTCAGCGCATTCTTCCCAAGCCCGAGCGCTCCAAGACCGCGCCCGAGGCCGCCTGTCTTAGCTTTTTCACGCTTCATGACCTCCCTCGCCAGCTCAATATAGCTCTCTGCTCCGCGTGAGGTGATGTCATAGGAGGTAATGGGCTGCCCGAAGGAGGGCGCCTCCGAGAGACGTACATTGCGCGGAATCAGTGTCTCATAGAGTGCTGCACCGGAAGACGTTTTTCACCTCATCGACGACCCTGTGTTGCGATGCGCGTCCTTCCATCGTACATCGTCAGCGACAACCCCCTGCACGATGAGGGACGGATTCACACTTTCCTGTACGAGGCTGATCGTATTCATCAGCTGTGCGACTCGTGCGCATAGAATTCACATTGGATGGGGATGAGAACCGCATGTGCCGCTGCAAGAGCGTTCAGCGTCAGAAAGCCGAGCGAAGGCGGGCAGTCGATAAAGATGTAGTCGTAATTGTTCGAGACGCTCGTCAGTGCATCGCGCAGGCGTGTCTCCCGCCGCTCCATGCCGAGCCAGCTCCACCTCCGCGCCCGCAAGCTCAACATTCGCAGGCAGGACATCCACACGATGCTCCGAGGGACAATCGCGTCCGGACGCTTCTCCCTCAATCAGCACACGATAGATCGTGGACATGAGCATATTCTTGTCTATGCCGAAAACCACTCGTGGCATTCCCCTGCGGGTCGATGTCAACGAGCAGCAGCGCGGCGCTTCATGCGTGCCACAGCAGCGGCAAGATTAACTGCTGTCGTGGTCTTGCCGACACCGCCCTTCTGGCTGGCAACTCGCTATGATCTTTGCCACGGGATGCATCCTTTCTTACGGGAGTATCGACTGCGAGATCTTCCCTCGCTGTGTGATGCCCAACCGCTACACCTTCGTAAAAATAAGCACGCGTTCGCTTGGAAACGGATGTTTTCGTTGGACATTTATCGAGGATCGTTCTTGAGGAGAACCTTCGCCAAATGCAGATACCAGGATCGAGCTTCTTCTTGTTATTCACCGCATCGTAGAGGTTGACAGAGACGACATGTCCCCTTGCTGTGCAGCCAAATACAACACCCGAGATGCCGGAGATGAGTGCGAGCGTGGCCTGCTCTCCGAGCTGGCTGGCGCGTACGCGGTCAATGACGGTCGGTGCGCCGCCGCGTTGATGTGGCCGAGGACGGAGACACCGCGTCTCGATGTCCGTCTGCTGTGAGATGTAGTCACAGACCCTCCCTGCCCTTTTACTGCGCCCCTCGGCGACGACAATGAGGATGTGGCGTTTGCCGCGCTCCTATGCCGCTGCGAGGCTGTCCGTGATCGCTGCGAGGTCGTACTCCTCCTCCGGCAGGTGATGTACTCCGCGCCGCCCGAGATGCCCGCAATGAGGGCAAGCCAGCCGCAGTACGCCCCATCACCTCGAGCACGATGACGCGGCGATGCTGCCGAGGCCGTATCACCTGCAGCTTGTTGATCGCATCGATAATCGTATTTGCTCGCTGTATCACAGCCGATCGTGTAGTCCATCCCGAGACATCGTTGTCGATCGTCCCCGGCAGCCCAACGATGAAGCCGTACTCCTCCGAGAGGAGCTGGGCGCCCCGCAGAGATCCGTCACCTCCGATGATACAGAGTCCCTCAATCCCCTCGCTTGATAAGATTCTCATGTCCCTGACGGCGCCCCTCGGGTGTGTGCCAACGCGAGCAGCGCGCCGTTCCGGAGGAATGTCCCGCCGCGTTGGATGATATCTCCACATCCATCGACTGAAGCTCGCGCATGTTCTCCTCGAGCAGGCCATGATAGCCATCTGTAATGCCCTCAGACCCGCACGCGCCCTCGTAAAGTGCTGTGCGTGCAACCGCGCGCTGCGGCATTCATAGCCCGGACTATCGCCCCCGCTCGTCGTAGTGCAATGCTCTTTAACACGGCTCTTCCTCCCCCACCCGTCTCATGCGGCCGAAGCCGCAAACGAATGCTGTAAGTCTTCCCTCATCGTCGCTACAAATGACATCCCCTCTTGAGCGATGAAAATGTTTCGCGAAACATTTTGCATGCCGATTCGCACAGCTTCAACACGAGGGAATCACGCCTCGCGCTGCCAAATCGCGGAAGCGTGTATACTCTCTTCGAAAGAACATCTTCACGGTGTCTGTCGCGCCGTTGCGATGTTTTGCAATCCTCAGCTCCGTGATGTTTGCGTTCTCCGTATCCTGGTTGTAGTAGTCCTCGCGGTGAAAACATGACGATATCCGCATCCTGCTCGATGAGCCGGACTCACGCAGGTCCGAGAGCATGGGGCGCTTGTCCAGACCGCCCCTCCGTCGCACGCGAAAAGCTGCGAGAGAACGACAATCGGCACGAGAGTTCACGTGCGAGAACCTTGAGCGAGGCGTGTCATCTCAGCGACAGCCAGTGTACGGTTCTCAGCACGCCCCCGGCGCCTGGATCAGCTGAAGGTGAGTCGATGGCGATGAGGTCGAGACCGTGCTCGGCCTTGAGTCGGCGTGCGCGCGTGCGAATGTCGAGGACAGTGGTACTGCTCGTATCATCAGCGCAGATTTGTCTTCACTCATGCGGTCGGCGACCTTCACGAGGCGGCTCCACTCCTCATCATCGAGTTCACCGCGCGCAAGACGCGTGGCGCAATCTGCCCTCGGCACAGAAAATTCCTGTGCATCAGCTGCTCACGCGGCATCTGGCAGGGAAAGAACGACGCGGTTTCCCCTGAAGACGCATGCGTGACAGTTGAGAACGAAGGCCGTCTGCCCATCGCTAGGACGTGCGCCACAATGATGAGGTCTGACTTCGAAAGCGCGTCACCGAGGTCTAGTGTCGCAAAGGCCCGTGGAGACGAGTGATCCGCCCGCTGCCTTAGCAAGCTACTCACGCGATCACGGCATCAAAGACAACATCCTTGACGGAAACGAAGGCACCTGTCGTCTGTCCGCCCGCTATTGCGAGGATCTTGCGCTCGGCATCATCGAGCTGTTCGGAGATATCCTCACTCGCCTCGTACGCCTTGCCCGCAATCTCGGTGCTTGCATCGATAAGCGAACGTAGGATCGCCTTTCGCTTCACAATCTCGGCATAATGCTCGAGATTCGCCGTGCTTGGAACGCTGTTGGTCAGATTTGCAAGAAAGGTAATGCCGCCGACCTGCTCAAGCGGGCCTGCAGATTTCAACAGCGACTCGGTCAGCGTCACGATATCCACCGGTTCTCCGGCGCGTACAGTCCCTCCATTGGCCTCAAAGACGGCACGGTGCGCCTGACGATCAAAATTCATCGGCACGCAACGGCTCAATGCCTGCGTGACCGCTGCAGGCTTGAGGCATCGTGCGCTAGAACGAAAGCTCGGCCTCAATGCTCTGCGGTGGAATGCGCCCTTCGACATTGGATTCTCCTTTCTGCTTCCATTTCTCATCTGCAAAGGGACGGCAGGGCCTCCTCTGCCGTTTTGAGGCAGTGGTGTGGCCAAGATGCTCCTCAGGGGATATCCTTTTTGTTCTCCCACGGGATTATGAGCTCCCCGATCCCAGCCTGACGCGCACCGTATCCCTTCTCGAACACACCGCCCACGGGCTTGATTTCACCTGGAGGGAGATCTGCGTCACCGCTCACGTTCTGACGAATGGCTGCCCCCGTTACCGCACTTTCACAATGGCCTGAGGATGGCCGTCCCGCACTTGGCGCGTCAATGTTCTGCCGCCAATCACGTTGACATGAATGTCAGTAGTCATGAATATCGCGTCCCTGTCAACTGCCGCATGACAGACGCCGCATTGAATACGGAGTCCTTCGCCATCGAGCCTGCCGTCTCATTGAAGCGCACGTTCCTTTCCCTTCTCTGGAGGCAGGGAAGGAAGCCGCCTCGATCTCGATGATGGTCAGGAGCCCGAAACGCTAGCGGAATACGCGGCCGACGCAGGTGTCAAACGCCTTCTTGCGTCCATAGTGGATAGAGGTCGGCTGACCTGCGCAACCTCGCCAGTTCATGTAACAGGGAGGAGGTGCTTTTTGTTTCAGTGAAACAATGCCCTGGAACTCCCACGTGACCGACGGGTCGGCCTCCCCATCAATGTTTCACGTGAGTCATCGCGTCAATCTCGCTGTCCGAGGCGATTGAGCGCTAGACGGTAGTCATCGGCGAGAATGTTGATCGCCTTGCGTCCCTCGATCGTATACTCACCTGGGATGAGCTGTGCGACGCCCTCAGCAAGATGAACGCAGAGGCGCTGTGCTGCATTCTCGACAATCGTCGAGATGTGCGCCGGCGTCCAGCGGCTCGAAGTAGATCTCTGCACAGCGCGAACGGGTGCCGGGTTGATATGATCAGCATTACGCGTCGTTGACCGATGAGGACAAAGTCCGCCGGTGCACCCTCCTCGAAAAGTTTTTCAGGAATGTGGGGCGGCACCGCTTGTCATCCGGATCGTGTAGGCCGACTCAAAACAGGCGCGCTTATCCTCAAGCACCTTTAGGAGTTTGTTCTGCAGCATCTCATCCATCTCACCGATCTCATCAATGAAGAGGATGCCGCCATGCGCGTCCGTCACAAGGCCGGGCTTTGGCTCTGGCACGCCGCTGTCTGCAAGGTTCTTCTGCGCACCCTGATAGATCGGATCATGAACGGGCCAAGGAGTGGATTCGTCATGTCGCGCTGAATCCCAGCGCAGCGTCGTCCCGTCTGTCTCGACAAACGGAGCATTCTCGGCAAAGGGAGATACTGCACGCTTCTTCGCTGCCTCGAGAACGAGACGCGCGGCCGTCGTCTTGCCAATGCCTGGCGGCCCATAGAGCAAGATGCTGCGGGTGGGGAGGAGAGCTTTGCAGGAGAGAAGCCACGGCACGTTCCTGTCCGACGATCTCGCCAAAGTTCTTCCGGACGCAGGAGCTCCATAACGGACTGGGAGAGATGAATATCCTCCAGTGCCTCCAAATCCTCGCGTTTTCTTCTTGTCGTGCGGCGACTCCGCGCCGGGGTTCTCCTCTCGAGATCACCTGACGCCGAGATGTCCCTCTACCTACTCCTCTGATCCTTCTCGAGCTTCTCGTTGACCTTGCGCTCAATTCGGTCCTCGAGTATTGCGGCGTGCAAGAATCCCCGCTACCTGCTCAAAAGTCATACGCAGGCAAGAGATATCAGGACTCTGCCTCGGAGGGCGGCGGGGTGAGCAGCGGATCCTCCTCCAGGATGCGCATAAGAGCCAGAACGCGTTCACGCCGATCCTCCGATCGCATGAGCGTCATTGCATTCATCTTGCCCGCCTGGATGACGAGACGCTCTGTCCCCATTGTATCGGCCAGCGTGCGAAGATCGCAGCAATCTCTGTCGCAGACGTGCCTCAGAGGAGAGCTCGGGCGGCTTTTCCTTTCGAATCGCTGCCGCCAAATAAGTCCTATAAAAATGACATAGAACGTTTTTCCTTTTGAGGAGAAAAGCTGATGAGATTGCCTTCATCAGCCTGTTGAATAAAGTGTTAGGAATCGCCTGATAAAATGAAGCCTGTCAGATTGGTACAGATTTTTCGTCCGAACAAGGGAGACAAACCCGGACGCATAGCAGGGCTATGTGGAGAATTTGTCGACACAGTGCGGGCAAAGATGCGCCAAGATGGCAGTGCTGAGTATCAGTGAACTTCCGTGCTGATCCGGCGCCATTCGCAGAACCTCGGCATAGCGATGGAACACTGCATCGCCCAAAGCGCCCCTCCGCCGCTATCGCGGTCCCCTCCCCGCCGCTGCAGGGGAAGCTTTTTGTTTGCGCGCTACTCGCTTCTTCACGCATGAATCTTGATCGTTGTGGAGATGTTCGGATGTACCGCATGCGATTGCCTCAGTACAGCCCCTCACCTACGACTTCGCCGCGGATCGTGATCTTGCGGCGATCCACGTCGATGTTTTCTTCTTCAGCGCCTCAGCGACATCACTTGCCCGTCACCGCACGCAAATAGGCGTCCATTCTCGCCGATGCGCACGGGGATCTCCACCTCGACCTTCTCGAGCTGTGCCGCCATGAGCTTTGCCTCATCAACGCGCCATCGCATCCTTGCGCGCCTTTTTGACCCGCCTGCGCCTTCGCGACATTCACATTCTCTGTGTTTGCCGGCGCAGGTTTCTTCGGCAGGAGGAGGTTGCGGCCCGTAGCCGTCCGCGACCTCCACGATTTCGCCCTTTTTCCCGATATACATCAGCCTGCAGTATGACTTTCATGCTTGTCTCTCCTCTATATATGCCCTTGCCCGTTCGACGACATTCCCGCGCACAACGCTGAGCGGTTCGCCCCTTGACCTGTGCACCTGCCACATTTCGCATGGCCGCCGCCGCCGAAAATCCTCCATAATCGCTGAACGTTCATTTCGCCTATCGAGCGTGCGCTGATACCGACCATATCGCCCGCCATCTGGAAAAAGCGCAGATGTCATTTCGCCACCATCTACGCGCAGCAGCTGCCGTCCGCCGCCTGGGCTGCGATAATCTGCCCATTCGTCAGGCGCTCGGGGATGCTGCCCGCCAATGAGTCCGCCCGGGAAGAACTCCGCATTTGCCTTTGCACGTACAAGTGCCACCGTCGTCTCCATAGTCACTCTGAAAAGAGCGCCCGCACGAGCACGGGATCTGCCCCGGCACGCCGGAGATACGCGGCCGCATCAAAGGTGCGGACGCGCCGACGGTTGAGGGTTCTTCGTATCCCACACGCTTGCCCGAAATCGAAGCGCCGTCGCGTCGAGGCGCGTCGGCCGTCTCTTGTCGCCGAAGTACATGAGCGGCTCCGTCACCAGCTCACTCGCCGAGCTGGATGCCGATCTCGATGTAGACGAGGGCGGATTCTTGACCAGAGTTCTCACTGCGGCGATGGTGGTCGATCGACGATCTTCGGAATGCGGTCAAGGAGTGTCGGATCGGCAGAATGTACGGGATATGCGCATCCCACGACGACAAGCAGTGGTGACTGTGAGGAAATCGGCAATGTCACCGGGACGGACAAAGAGATCTTGATATGCCTCGTCCTTTCGCACCATGTCAGGATTCGATCAATGCCCTCATTCATCTCGCTGAGGACAATATGCGCCGGCTTACCAAGGGGCACGTGCCATGCCACACGCCCGCTCGTCGCCGCACCAAAGCAGTCATAATCCTCGTTTGTGGTGCCCCATGATGTAGATCTCATCCGCGCTCTCCATGATGTCGCGCGCAGCTGCTGCGCCACAGCACGCGCTTTTCACGCGCGTATGCTTCTCGACGGCCTTGGCCTCCACCGCCAAAAGAACTGCGTCTTGCCGCCGATATCGAGCGCAACCTGATCGCCGCCGCGCCCGAGCGCCGCAGATCCAGCTTTTGCCTCGGCGCCTCGCCCAGCTCCTTGGACGACTGTTCTGCGGCAAGCGACAATCCGATGGAGATCGTCACAGGCATCGCGGAGTTGACAATCATGCACACCTGATCGAGAATATCAAATTTTCTGCAATTTAGCGTGCTCCAAGCGCGTTGCGATCGAGCATAGCAACAAACTCGCCATCCGAAATGCTGCGTATGAATCCGCCGAGACCGTTCATCCAGTCGTCGAGGCGCTCGCGCCTACAACAACAGGAGCATCGATTTCTCCGCTCTGTCTGTCCCTGCATGATCTCATCGTGGTTATCCAACTGGATATAGAGAAGGGCGGTTCGGCTCGCGTGAAGCGCTGCTGCAGATCAGCAAACTCCGTCTCATCCGTAACATAGAGCGCAACGAGCGGATCCATCTGGGGAGGGTCGGCACCATCCGATGATAGATGCGGTATGAACGCCCCTCGTGCGAGGGCGATACTCCCCCTCCGTATCAGATGGCCTCAAGTTGAATTTCGGCCAAAAATCAACGACCGCTGTCCCCTGCTCCGGCCTGCCCGCCAGGGAGATGCCGAGCTGATTGTTGCACCACTCGAGATGGCCGTCCCTGTTCACGAGAAGAATCGACTGCGGCGAGGAGTCCACGGCGTAGTTCATTACGATTGTTAACATTACGGATGCGCACCCATACAGTAGCGTTCAAGCCGCCGTTCTCTGTCACGACAACGTTCCCACGCAAACGCAACAAGAGCGCCCAGAGGAGCAGTCCGCGGCCCCCACGTAGACGTTATAGCAGAACGTCACAAGCAAGCGCAAGCATGACGATCAGATGGATCGTGAGGTCGATCCACGCGGATAAATTCCGCGGCATAGAATCACCTTCTTTATTCGGATGATTGTATACTGCAATGTCATGTTTAACAGGATACATTCTACCTGTTTTCTCGAAATTTCTTTCGATAGTCAAACGCGATATCGAACAGGCCCCATCCACGAAATGATCTGCGTCATAAAAGCCGTTGAGAGCGATGAAGATGTAGATCAAAATCCGCAGAAATGGCGCGATCAGAGAACGCTGCATCAGGAAGTGCACGAGCGATATGCCCTGCACGAGCCCCTGCAATGAAGAGCAATCAAGTAGCCGTTCAGCGCGAGCTGATAGAGCCGTCAATGTCGCGTGTTGTCCCCAGTGCAGTCCCCAGTGCAGAGAAAAACGCAAAGAGATGTGGGAAGAAGATCGGCGGGTGCCACGCAGTAAATGCGGGAAGCGGGGCCGCCGCAGGCATCCCAGGCGCACGAGCACCTTGCGCAGGACAGCATACGATACACCTACCTCAATCACGGGCTGCCGAGAAAGAATGCGGGGAGCATGAGTACGAACAGCTCGAGTATGCCTGCATCGACGATGCGCGGGTCTGCTCGATCTGATCCTCCGGGAGACCAAGGGCGCGGTACATGGCGAGCGTTTCATTCATCGTCTCATTCGCCATGGAGATGTCCATCGCAAACGGGTTCATCCCAAAGAGGAGGAACATCATCCCTGCGGCGATGACCTTTCCGCCAGGAGGCAAACACACCGCCGGTCGAGTGCGAGACTATCGGTATTCATCCCGCGCCGAAAAGAGTGCTCGAGCGCCAGCCCCGTCGGTGCAGGACAGCGGGACAAGGAACGCCCTGTCACCGGCGTTGCAAAGAGCATCGTCAGGACAAGGGAGGCGAGCTGCGGCGAGCATCCCAGCCAAAGCCCCGCACGAACCGTCACGAGGGCAATGAAAACAGGCCACAGCAGCCCCATCATCATCGTCAGCATGGGCAGATAGATCGCCGCGAGCGCATAGACGACCGCCGCGGCAGTCATTACCCCGCCGTTGCAGCGGGTCTTGCTCCCTGCTCACTCATTCCATATCCTTTCAGCAAAACTTCCTTCCTTATATACAGACTTTCCTATTATAGCAGATTTTAGAAAGTATAGTCACGGTATCAGGCAACAGGCGCTCGGCAGGACTCACTCCTCCATGATGCCGGCCTATGCGCAGGAGATGCTGCGCGTTCGTCGTACGGCAACGCGCCCGCACGAATCTTGAAGTCAAAAGAGGATCTTGTCATCCTCGTGAGTGCTCCTCAAAAATGCGCATTCGTCACGGGCATCCCCTCGCTGCCCAGATCACACAGCTCAAAAATCATGCGTTGTCACAATCGCGATCGCGTGCGGGAGCGTCAGTCGATGGATTGCCGCACGCGCACCGACAATGCGGTCGGCAGAATTCGTCCCGCGAAGAGATCTCATCGATCAGGATGAGCATGGGCGCCCCTTCTTGCTGTAGGTCATCATCTTCTTCGATGCGCAGCAGCTCGGCATAGAACGTCGAAATCCCGCCGGCGAGATCGTCACTGATCTGGATCGAGTATGAGACCGCCATCGGAGTGAGCGCAAAGATTGTGCACACACAGGAGCGCCAGCGTATGCTAAAACTGCATTCAATCCAAGCGTACGCATATACGTTGTCTTTTCCTGACATATTGGATCCTGTAATGACGAGCGTGCCCGACGTGAGTTGTCGCATCGTTTGGCGTTGCCGCCTCCTCCGGAATCACGAGCGGCGTTGCCCCTCTGCACGGAGCTGGGGCTTCTGCTCATCGAGGAAGCGCGGAAGGTATGCACCTCGCGTGTCTGGCCGACACGTGCCAGCGAGAGCAGAACCTCCACCTCCGCCCAGACCTTCAGCCATCCGGCGGCTGCCGCACCGGCCTCCAGCGCGCCAGTGCGCGAAATACGCCGGGCAGTGAGAGATCCCAGAGCAAAAAGCCCATTCGCCGAGAATGCTAAAAACGAAATTCCGCCGCATCGCAACGCACTCTGCAAGCGTCGTTAGATGCGTCAGCGCCCGCTGCACGTCGCGACATTTGGCGAAGAGGGCGCAAGCACCGCTGTAAACGCCTCTCCATGCAGAGGAGCGCGCTCAAGCGTGCGAAAGATCCGACCATAGGCGCAGCTCACCCGCTGAGATGGCTGCAAGTGGAGCGAGTTCGCGCTGCACACGCAGATAAAATACCATCGACACGGTCAGATTAAAGCACGAAGAAAAGGAGAAACAATCCACGAACCACCATTGCAAAAGGCAGCCCAAAGAATCGATAAAACCACGCAATCGACAGGACAGCACCCATGCAGAGAGAAGCTTTGGCCATCCAGTAAGCGGTTCAGCAAGCTCTTTGCGAGATCACGTGTATCGTGCCCATCAGGCAGCTCCGCTCACGTGCCTCCAACTCGATCGAGGCAGAGGATGTGCGAGAAGCTCTGCCGTTGCTGCCTGCCGTCTGCGGGTCCGATCGAGATGATGCGGCGTTGCCGTAAGGGCGGCAGCCAGGCGATCCCCGTCCGCACGCGTACGCGCGGCGCAAAGATACTGATAGAGGGATGCCGCACCGAGATGTGCAGATCACGGTCAGGCGGGCGCTTCTCCTTTGCATAGCCGCACCGTTCTCGGGCAGACTCTTCCACTCCCCGAGAACCGCTCAAGATAGCCTGTCGTCGCAGCAAAGATAGGCCTGCGTAAAAGCCGCATACGATCGAGTTTCTGATGGCGCATGACGAGTACGGCAAAGAGCGGCAGCAGAACGCCGCCAAGCATCAGCTCCGCCGGTCACATCGCGTCGTAGCCGTGAATGAGTGCCGCCAGCATAAGGGGAAAACGATGGTGCGCGCAAATATAAAGGCGCGTACGCTGCTTGCATTCTGTGCACGTTCGAGGCAATCGTATTCCTCGCGCACATTTTTCATAGGAATGACTTTTTCAATGAGGGGACTCCTTCTTTCAGGAAGCAGCGATCTCTTCCTTCCCATATTCTCTGTATTATAGCACACGCGAGAGGAAGGTCATGTGAGACAATTTTCTCAGAGCTGTTAAGTATGCTCAAACGGAGGAATGCCTCATGCAGGATCTGGATGCTGCCATCCGACACACAGAGGCAGCCGCTACAAGCACTCGAGGGTCGTATGCAGAGTGCCATGGGGGATCTCGACTACGAGTCCTATCTGCACGAAAAACGCGCACTGATGAGCAGCGCTGCTCGCCCTCCGAAAGCGACGCACAGACCCACCCACAGATACATTCGGTCAAAATTCAGCATCATCAGCTAGGATAAAAGACAAATAGTCAATCTTGATGGAAAGAAAAAATTGCTATGTCACAGCGTATGACCATGGACGAAGTCTCAAGGAGTATGGGGTACCGCAGCTGCGCATCGACGTCACGCGACGCGCACGGATCTCTGAGCTGCGGGAAAAAGCTCGCGGCGATCCGCGATCTCTCAGACGGACGTGAGCAGGGCTATCTCGACATCGAGTGCAAGCTCTACATCGACGTGGACGACATTGATCCTACTCTCTCGGGCGAACTCGACTACCGTTGGGGAAATCTATGCCTTCCCGAGGATGTGTAATCCTATCGGGGTAGTTCACGATAAAAAGCCATCGCCGCCATGCGATGCTCCGTAGCAAACCCTAGTGGAGCAGGCGGAAGAGAGGACACGTTCTGCCCCTGCGGATTTTATTCGTTCAAGCGAAGCGCGTTTGAAATCCAGCAGCTATGGCGAGATAAGTGTCCGGCCGCTTGCGTAACGAGGGTTCTGCGAGGGCATTGCGTAACAGACATCATAAACGCGAATACCGGAGGAACCCCTCCGTATCGAATGATAGATAAAGGAGAATACCGAATCAAACTGAAGAAAAATCATTGCCGCAGCGATGGTCGGCTCGCTGACCGTCGCCACGGCTCCATCATCGCCCCGAGGCGCTATGCGAGAGCGTCCTCGTCTCGCAGGCCGAGGCGGCAAAGGCGCGCACGCATTGCGCCGAGGCGCTCCCTCGGCGCCAAAGGCGGCTGTCGAGCACGCAGAGCGGCTGGCCAGAGCAAATCCGTCTCCGGCAACGGCGCGGGCTACGCTCCCTCAAGAGCGCAAATCAGCTCGACAAGAACGCGCCGCCGCGAGGCTCAAGGCAAATACCACCGAATGCGGCAAGCGCCGCAAGCACGCTGAAGGGCACGGGCTGGGGCAGCGCCCTGCGCAACATCGGCCTTCTCGCAGGCGGCATGATGCTCGGCGGACTCCTTGCCTCCATGTTCGGCATGGGCAGCGGCTTCCTCGCCGGACATCCTCGGTGTCCTCGCGAACGCTGCGAATCGCCGTGGCCGCCTTGCATGGCAATCCGCTGGCTCTGGAACCGTTTCCGCGGCCGCAAAGGAGGAGAACGTCTACGCAGGTGCAGCTCGACCGCAGCAGGCGGCACCGCAACCGCCCATCACCGACATCCGCCGTCCGGGGCACCGCACCGCGCGCGATGTCTCAGATGAACAGCAGCGCCGGCGACAGTCCGCGCGCAATCGCTATCCGCTATCGCAGCCGTTAAATCCGGACTCTAGAAATACCCGCAGATACAAAAACTGCGGTATTTTCTCTGCCATCTCGCCATTCCTCGGACGGCCCACTGAAACCCCACAAGCATGCCGATCTGCCCTCATTGTCGTCCTTCTTTTTACGGAATTTCTGCTATTACAGCGACGTCCACACTCTGTCACAAACGCAACACTCACCTGTGACGAGATAAAATTCGTATTCCATAATAAATACAAATCAATTATATAAAATAACGATAAATAACTATAAATTACAATAAATAAAGAGATAAAAAGACGTCGCTTTTGATGGAATCGCTGATAAAATGAAGTCCATCAGATTGGCGTAGATTTTTCGTCCGAACAAGGAGGCAAACCGGACGCATAGCCAAAGCTATGTGGAGGATTTGCCGACGAAGTGCGAGCAAAAAGATCGTCAAGATGAGCGATGCTGAATTATCAGTGCTTTCCCTTTATTTGTTACGCTTGAAAAAGCCTCTTGTATCATTCATAATAAAGAAAACAAAGACATCGCAAAGGAGTACTGCATATGAAAGAATCTGCTACGCTGCCGTCGATACACTCATCGCCCCGCTATCCTGCACTCGAGGGTGCGGCACGGATATCCGCGCTGCCATCGATGCACTCGTCTGCACTACCGTGCAGGCGGCAAGCTCGTGTCTGCGGCAACGGCGGCTCAGCCTCCGATACCCGAGCACATCGTCGGCGAGCTGATGAAGGGGCTTTCTCCTGCCGCGCCACCTCGACGAGAATATTCTCGCGAAGCTGCACGCGGCGTGCGACGCAAGTGATCCGATGACGGTCGACTACTGCATGCAGAACCTGCGGGGAGCGCTGCCCGCGATCTCGCTGCCCTCGCAGCTCGCGATCGGCACGGCGTTCTCGAACGATCAGGCCCCCGACCTCACCTTTGCACAGCAGGTACTGGGCCTCGGCAGACCTGAGGATGTCCTGCTCGGCATCACGACCTCCGGCAACTCGAAAAACGTGCTCTACGCCTTCCGCAGTGGCAAAGGCTCTGGGCTCCCGACCATCGCACTCACCGGTGCATCGGGCGGCAAATGTGCTGACGAGGCAGCTACGCGGACATTGTGATCAAGGCACCTGCCGATGAGGACATATCGTGATTCAGGAATACCACCTTCCCATCTACTCACACGCTCTGCATCGCTCTCGAAGAAGAGTTCTTTGGCGCGAGTAAAGAAAGCAGCTCATATCCAAAGCGCCCCTTCCACCGCAGCGGTCCCCTCCCCCGTGGTGCACGGGGAGGCTTAGGATCAACTGCGAACTATAAAGGGAGGAATCTCAATGCCACTGACCCTTGATGACTTCATGAAGCTCGCATAGGCGAGCGATATCCGCGGGTTGCTGTTCCAGGCGTCCCCGGCGAGGCCGGTCACACTGACTCCCGGAAGCCGCAAACCGAATCGCGGCGGGCTTTGTCCGCCTCCCTCGCAGAAAAAGACGGGCGCGAAACCGGAGGAGCTGCAGATCGCCGTTGGACACGACTCACGTATCTCCGCGCTCGCCATCAAAAGACTGCGTCCTCACCGGCCTCACCCACATGGGCGCACACGGCATTGACTGTGTGCTTGCCTCGACGCCCGCCATGTTCATGGCGACCATCTTCGAGGACACGGCAGCGAGATGGCTCCATCGCGATCACGGCGAGCCACCTCCGCTACAATCGCAACGGACTCAAATTCTTTTACCGCATCGGGCGGTGCAGAAAAGGCGGACATCCAAAAGATCCTCACCTATGCGAGCGAGGGCCGCCGAAGCGCACGGAACCCTCGATCACGTACTGAAGTTCGACCTCATCGGCCGCTACGGTCAGCACCTGGCGGACAAAATCCGCGAGGCACTCGGCGGTGTGGAAAAAGCCGCTGCCGGGATGCACATCGTCGTCGATGCCGGCAACAGTGCGGGCGGGTTCTTCGCTGGACGCATCCTCACCCCGCTCGGTGCGGACACCTCCGGCAGCCAGTTCCTCGACCCGGATGGCTATTTTCCGAACCACGTCCCGAACCCCGAGGATCCCGCTGCCATGCCGTGCGATCAGGAGGCTGTCATCGAGAACAATGCAGATCTCGGCCTCATATTTGATACCGATGTCGACCGCATGAGCGCCGTGCTTGCCGATGGCACGGATGTCAGCCGCAATGCTCTGATCGCCATGATGTCTGCCATCCTCGCGCCCGACTACCCCGGCTCCACCATCATCACGGACTCTGTCACCTCCGATGGGCTGCACGACTTCCTTGAGAACGAACTGCACCTAAAAGCACCTGCGGTGTATGCGCGGCTACAAGAACGTCATCAACAGAGTGCATTCGACGCAACGAGGGCGGGCGAGGTCTCGCCGCTGGCGATCGAGACCTCAGGGCACGGGGCACTCTCGGAGAACTACTACCTCGACGACGGCGCATATCTGGCGGTCAAGCTCATCATCGCCGCTGCCAAGGCACGCGCCGAGGACGCACCCTCGCGGATCTGATCTCCAGCTGCGCCATCCTGCGGGCGCGCGAGATCCACATCAAAGTCCCTCGGAACAGAAAAATGTGCGCGCCTACGGCCAGAGGGTCCTCACTGCATTTGAGGAGCGCGCAAGGGCGAAGGGATTTTCATTGCCAGCCCCTCCTACGAGGGTGTCCGCATCATCATGAGCGACGGTTGGGCTCTCCTCAGGATGTCGCTGCACGGCCCGAATATGCCGCTCAACATCGAGGCCGATGCGGCGGGCGGTGCCGATGTGATCGAGCGCACCGTCAGGAGCTCCTCACCGGCTTTGACGCTCTCGATTTCTCGGGATTCCACGTCTGATATGATCCGCACCAGAGACTGCTGCACGAAGCGAAACGTTTTTGTGCAGCGGCCTCTTTCCCTGATCTGCACGCCCATCGTTCGAGAAAATGCCCTCTTATATAGGCACTCATTTTTATTTTATGCTATAATGGATAACATTATAACACGAGGAGGAGAAGAGCGTATCTATGGAAAAATCGTGACAGGCCATCTGGAGCAATCGAATCACGCTCCCTATGCGTTATTGTCATTGCCGCCCTCGCCGGCCTTTCGTGGCAGACACTCTCGAGCTCACCCTACAGTTCGATCCGCCCAACGTACGCCGTCATCCATGGCAGCCCGGAGTACAAGGACATCATCGGCTTTTCACCGGATCTCTTCGACTGGCAGCCCCTATGACTATCCTGCTCCGCCGCCGCTGGATGCAGATACCAAGACCGTCTATCTCTCATCGGGAAATCCCGCATCCGTGCCGCTCTTCGTCGATCACGTTCTCTTCGCCACGACAAACCAGAATGCCTACATCTATCTCGATGATGAGCTCATCTATATGCACGGCAACTGGGATCAGCTGATGGACTCGCGCGGACGCACCCCCACTTCGTCCACGCCGACTGCGAACTCTGCAGCAAGCGCATCACCATTATGCTGCACTCCGGCTACAACAACTGGCTCGGGAGCATCGACTACTTTTTCATCGGCAGTGAGTCCGCCTCATGCAGATGCTCGGTCTCGCCGATGCCATCTATATCGCCAGCCTCTCGATCGCACTCTCGCTGATCGTCTTTCTCATCATGGATCTCGTCTGGCGCAGGAACAAATTCGCAGCGCAGGATGCAGCTCTGCCTCATCGCCTTCCTCTTCAGTTTCATCCTGTGGACAACCGGTACATCCTCCTTCTTCTCACGCCTCCTGGGGATGCCGGATGTCTGGTGGAGATCCACCTCATCATGCTCTACATCATGCCCATCACCTGTGCCTTGGTCGTACAGGAGGTTGTTTCTCCTGTGTATAGAAAAACAATACGCTGTATTAACGTCGTCTATCTTCTTCTGTTTATTGCTGCAACGATCAGTGAGGTCAGCGGATTTAACGGCTATATGAATCTGCTCTACCTCTTCTATCCCATCCTTTTTCATCAGCAGCCTCATCCTCATCTATACACTCTCCGCTCAGACTGGAGGAAATACCCGCAGCACGCTATGGCATGATATTCATGATCTCGCTGACCATCTTCGTCGGCATCGATGCACTGCATTTTCGAGTATCATCTCCTCTCCGCTATGCTCTCGACGACCGTTTTCTCCATCTACTCATCCATGCCGTTCGTCTTCTTCCTCATCCGTGAGCAGATGCTCCGCGACACACTCCTCGCCCAGCAGAACGCAGACCTCACACGTGAGCTGCAGGAGTCGCAGAGCGAGGCCAGCATCGACTTTTCTCACCGGTGCCTACAACCGACACCAGCTGGAGGACGGCATCCGTAAGTTCTCCACGCTCGCCGATACGCGCGGATTCCCTCTCCTTTGCCATCTTTTGACGTGGATCACTTCAAGACCGTCAACGACTTTACGCACGGTCATCTCGGCGGCGACCGCATTCTGAAACAGATTGCTGATACCATACATGACATGCACTGACCGCCGCCATATTCTTATCCGCTACGGCGGCGACGAGTTCATCCTCCTCGCACTCCACCACGATCTTGCCGCTATGATCGCCTTCGTGACGAACTGCGGCAGATATTCGAAAAAGACCCTGGACGGCGTCACCATCAGCTTCGGTGTCTCCACCTGGCATGGCTCGAATGATCGGCCGACCGCGCTCATGGAGCGTGCCGACCGCGCCCTCTATATCTCCAAGGAAAAAGGGACGCAACAGTGTCTCCGGCGAGAATGAAGGGTAATCGCTAAAAATCAATAAATAAATCCTTTTATGATCTATCGCTTTCATCTGACTTCTGCATGAATCCATATAAATTTCATACAGAAGTCTTTTGTATTCTTCGTCTCTCTTTACTAAGATCTCGTATTCTTTTTCATTTTTTATTGTTCTATATCTAAATCATATGCTATAATAAATTAACTAATATGATAGGAACGGATCATATCCATGTCGCTTGCAAAGGGGTGCATACCCATGCAGCGCATTCTTGCATTTCTGCGGAGCAACATTCTGACTCTGCTCTGTATCGCTCTTTCTCACAGGCGCGAGCGGCGCTGCCTGGTATCTCCTCGCAACACCGATCGACCGCAAGCATACAGGCGGAGTATGCTGTTTTGAGGGGAATCCTGCGTACAACGACATCATCGGATTTCATGCGGGAGCGATGGACTGGCAGCCCTATGACTATCCTGCTCCGCCGCCTGTGCTCCCGGAATACGACGACGGTCTATCTCTCATGGCAGATCCCGTTTGCGGCGCGCTTCTCAAACGATCACGTCCTCTTTGCGACGACCAATCAGAACGTCTATGTCTATGTTGACGACGAGCTCGTCTATATGCACGGCGACTGGGAATGATCTCACGGGCGCACGCGGACGCGCACTCCACATCCATCTCGATCAGAACATTGCGGGCAAGCGCCTCACGATTCTCCTGAACTCGGGCTATCCGAACTGGCTCGGCAGCATCGACTACTTTATGCTCGGGGCATCCGAGACATTCCTGCGCAGCCTCAGTCTCTCCGATGCCATCTATATCTCGAGCCTATCCGTTACGATCGCTCTCATCGTCTTTCTGACGATGGATCTCGTCTGGCGCGGCGCAAAGGAGCACCGTCGCCGCATACAGCTCTATATCATCGGATACCTGGCGAGCTTCTTCCTGTGGACGACGGGTACATCCTCGTTCTTCCCGCGTATCTACGGCATACCGGGTGTCTGGTGGGAGATCCACCTCATCATGCTCTGCATCATGCCCATGTTCTGCACGCGGATCACGCAGGATATTGTATCACCACGCTACATCGAGTATACACGCACAATCATGAAGATCTTCGGCATCGTCTTTTGCTACGGCGACGATCACGGAGATTGCAGGTCTAAAACGGCTATATGAACCTGCTCTTCCTCTTTTACCCGCTGCTTCTCATTGGCAGTCTCGTGCTCATCTACACCCTCCATACGCTCGAACTGGATACATCATCCGGCCTGCCGTTATGCGTGCTTCGCCACTGACCGCGATGGTCATCTTCGGCGGGATTGACGCAGTACACTTTGCGTATCATCGCCTCTCTGCCATGCTCTCGACAACCGTCTTCTCCATCTACGCGAGTATTCCCTTCATCTTTTACACCATCCGCGAACAGATGGTGCGCGACGCCGCCCTCGCACAGGAGAATGAGCATCTCGTACGTGAGCTGAAAATCTCATAGAACGAGGCACAGCGCGACTATCTCACAGGAGCCTACAACCGCCATCAGCTCGACGAGGGTTTTTGCGGCATTCTCCGCGCTCTCCTCTGAGCGTAGGGTTCAAATTCTCCTTTGCCATCTTCGATATCGATCACTTCAAGAGCGTCAACGATACAAAGGGTCATCTCGCGGGCGATGCGATCCTACGGCAAATTGCCGACACCATCCACGAGGAGATCGACCGCCGCCACTCTTCATCCGCTACGGCGGCGATGAGTTCATCCTCCTCGCCCTGCACTACGACCTCGATGCCGATGGTCGCGTTCTGCGAACACCTCCGGCACATCCTCGAGCAGCGCCTCGACGGCGTCACGCTCAGCTTTGGCGTATCGACCTGGCACGGCAAAAGGATCGCCTCCGCGCGCTCATCGACCGTGCCGACCGCGCACTCTACCTCTCGAAGGAGAAGGGACGCAATACCGTCTCTGCCGAGAATGAGGAGGGTGCAGCATAACACAGCCCCCTAACCTCATATATTTGATTATGGAGAGCGCGTCGTTTTCCGCAAACGGCGCGCTTTCCATTTCAAAATAGCTGAATCACACGCGCCGCGACGCTACAATATAGACTTTTCGCGCATCATGCACACAAAGATATGAGATGCCTCTTTATAATCCTGATTTTTGCCAACGCGCCCTCATTGTGCTACAATGAGGGCGTTTTTATCGATACGTTATAATAGTAAGGGAGTATGGTATGCACCAAATTGACAGTGGTATGAGGGAGAATTTCTTCCAGTGGCAGGGGCGGCTGAACCGCAAGCGCTTTCTCAAGCGTCTCGTCGCGCTCACAGGTATGGGCATCGTCCTTTACATCCTCATGCTCATCGTAATTTCTCGCATCGGGGGTCCCCTGATGGAGCCGAATAGAGTCCGTTGCTGAGGGTGTCTTTGGCTTCTTTACGCTGCTCAGTATTCCTCTGACGGTATCGACCTATGTGCTCATGATCCGCCGCCTGCATGATCTCAATCTCTCGGGATTCTTCGTGCTGCTCGGCTTCGTCCCTCTCGTCAGTCTCGGGCTCCTCCTCTATCTCCTCTTCAAGGAGGGCACAACGGGCGACAATTCCTACGGTCCCGATCCGCTGGGAGCCGTCTCCGACGCAGTTCCTGCCGCGTCGGAGACGTACGAGAAACTCCTATGCACGCGCATCCTGTAGGGGATGCACCGACGGATATCGCACCGCCGAAAAATCCGCAGGACTGATGAGGCGTGCCGATGAATGATACAGTGTTTTCGATGACAGGCAGGCTGACGCGGCGCGACTATGCGCTGACGATTGTTGCGCGCTCTGCGGCGGCAGCTCGCTCGCAGCGTTCGCTGCGCTCTCCGTCCTCCTGCCGCTGATCTACTTTATGGCAACGCTGTTCTTCCGTGAGACGACAATGCCGTTTTGGATTCTCTTCGTCATGGGGATCTCCCTCATCCTCTCGTGTGCAGCCATCCTGCTGCCGCTCACCGCCATCCCGGCAACGGTGCGCCGCCTGCACGACATCGGACGCGGCGGATGGCTCGCCTTTCCGCTCGTACTGATGAGCCTCGTGGCACTCGAGCCTCCCCTATGTTCTCACTCTTTATGCTCATAGGGATTCTTGAGGGAATGAACCGAACATCGGACATGATCTTTTTTGACAACCCCGAGCAGCTTGGCATCGCCCTCGGCAGTTTTGTCCTCGGCTATTTCTTCCTGTGCTTCTTCACCCCTTCTCATCCTGTCCGTCTACGCTGCATGGATCTTTTTAAAAGGGATCTCCTGCCGCAAATCGATATGGAGAAGCCCCCGTGGAGGAGGCGCTCCCGTCCGTTTACGCAGCATATTTCTCCACGAAGGGACGAATCGACCGTGCACGCTTCATCTTTCGCACACTCATTGTCATCGCCGCTGCGGGTATCATTCTGCCCTATCCTGGGGCAATCCGTTCTCTACCCCATTGCCGCCATCGGCAAATCCATCGGGATAACTACCGATCGGGATGGACTTCTTCGTGATCCTCATCGGCGGGTATGATTTATCCGCTTGCCGCCCCTGCCGCTCGTTGTCCGCCGTCTGAAAAGTCTCGGCCGCAGTTCCTATGAGTCCCTGCTCGTCTTTTGCCGCACTCCTGCCGAATTTCCTCTGCACGATACAGACAGCGCGTTTCCTCGGCGGCCTTGATATGATCGAGGAGGATGAGATGGGCGCGGCGATCATCGAGGAGTTTATGACCATCGGCACAACGGGGACACGTTCTTCATCGCCCTCTGGATGCTCTGTACCGTGCTTTTCACTGATCGGCCTTGCACATCTTCTGCGGAATGATGATAGAGACATATCCGATGGAGCATTGCTCTAAAGCCGCTCCGAATGGAGCACGCACAGGCAATCAATAGATACACAGAAAGCGAGGTCACTATGTTCTGTCCAAAATGCGGTAAATTTGTCCCTCCTCGGCGAATGCCTGTCCAAACTGCGGCATTCCGATCATCACGGGATTCTCTCCAAAACTATGGCGCGGGCTTCGATCTCGGCGATGACGACAGTGAAAGCCGCAACGATGCACCGCCGCGCAAGGTGATGGACTCTGATCTCTACGATGATATCCCGGATGACTGGATGAAAAACCACCTGCAGACTCCGGCATCGGGAGCAAAACTGAAATCCTCTTCGGTTTTGGGAAGGGCTGAATACGCACAAAAGGGACTTTTCTTCGAAGCTGAAAAACTTCGGAGAAAAGTCCCTTTCTTTACTATAAAGTCGCTGCAGTGCCCTTCCACCGCTTGCGCGGTCCTCCCCCGTGCGGCACGGGAAGGCTTTGAAGCACGCCGCATCAGCTTCCCCTGTCGAAGCGGAGGAGGTGGCTAGCACAGCGAGCCGAAAGGGGCGCTCAGAGAGCAGCTTTTTATTTACGACGCCTACCGATCGTATCGGTCGTAGCTCGTCTCGTCATAGCCGCGCGTACTGCGTCGGCGCTGGGTACAATGACGACGTAGCGGCGCGGATTGTCCCCCGCGCTGTATGTCGTGACGCGGCGATTGTCCTGCAGCGCCATGTGGATGATCTTGCGCTCATGACGGCTCATAGGCTCGAGGTGGATCTCCTCCCCGATGCGGCACGCCTTGTCCGCGAGATGTCCCGCGAAGGCGTGTGAGCGTCTCCTCACGGCGCGCACGATAGTCCTCGACATCGAGGATGATGCGCGCATAGCCCGTCTCAGGGATCTTGTTGACGACAAGATTGGTGAGATACTGCAGGGCATCGAGGGTTGCGCCGTGTTTGCCGATGAGAATGCCGAGGTTCTCCCCTGCATGTTGAATACCATGCCTGCCTCGCTGTCCATCCGATGCAGGGTAACATTGAGGTTCATTGCGGTAAAGATCTCACCGAGAAAGCGTTCTGCGGCGCTGATCATCTCGTCCGTGAGCGGAATAAGCTGACTATCCGCACGCTCGCGGCGGCTGCCTCCATCATAGCCGCCATCGGTAGCGTCTCGTCGGTCGCGGCGCTCATCTCATGCGCTCCGACGACGAATAGCGTCCGCGCCGTCCCTCGCCATAGCTCCCGCGGCCGCTTTCGCGCGGCCCACGACGTTCCTCGCTGCGCTGCGGCCCGCTCTGCGCAGGATTCTTTCGCGCGGAGGGAGCGCAGATCCGTGTGAAATCGCTTTTGACGGACGCCGAAGCCATCGTCTGCACCAGACTGCTCGCGCGCATTCACGCCGGATGATGCAGGCGCTGGCGTCGAAGCAATGACGGTCGGCTGTGCCAGCGTTGCTATCTCTGTTCGCTGCGAGGGTATGACGGGGCGCGTCGTTATCGGATGCGCGCTTCACGTTTGCCCCAGAGTCCTAGGGAAGCCGCCGGACGGCTCCTGAAGGACCTCACAGGTGATCTCGGCTCTCCTGCAGCGGAGCTTGTCGAGTGCGACAGAGAGCGCATCCTCGACTGTTTTTCCGCTTTGTCTCTACGATCTCTGCCATATCAGATTGCCTCCTTTGCCGCTGCGCCCTCATTGCGGTACATCCACCACTGCTGGATAATCTGCACGACGTTCATTGTCACCCAGTAGAGCACGAGACCCGAGGGGAAGGTAGGCTGATCCAGCCGATGAAGAGCGGCATGATGGTCATCGCAGATCTTCATCTGCGGATTCATCTCTGTGGAAGTCATCTTCTGCTGAGGAAGGTCGCTGTGCGGACAGAACGGGCAGGATGTAGTATGGATCCGGCTCTGACATGTTGGGCAGCCAGTAGAACGATGCTGCCTCCGGGCTCGGAAAGGTAAAGTTGAAGAGGGCGTAATACATTCTCCATGAGAATGGGCATCTGCACGAGAAGCGGAAGACAGCCGGTTAGCGGGTTGACGCCCGCCTCGCGGAAGAGTTCGGCCGTCTTTTGCTGAAGCATCTGCGTGATTATTCTTATACTTGTCCTGAATCTCTTTTTCATCTTCGGCTGAATTTCCTGCATCGCCTCTGGCATGGATTTGATCTCGCTTGACGGTGAGCGGATAGGTCACGACCTTGATGAGGATGGTGAGAAGAATGATGGGAACGATAGCTGACGAGGCCTGCAGCACTCGTAACGGTATAGAATGCGCCGAGAATCATCTGAAGGATATGGATGATGGGCTCGAAGAGGTTACTAAAAATTCGATCAACGCGTTTTCCTCCTACCTATTCGGGAAGTGTCCATGAAATAAATTTTCGATTATGAGTTTTCGTTCGTGATACGCGCCTAACGCGAATGCCTCTGCTGCGCGATCCTATGGAACGGGGTCGTAGCCGCCGGGATGAAACGGATGACAGCGCGAGAATCCGACGGAGTGCCATCCATCCGCCGCGCGCGTGCGCCATAGCGCTCGATTGCCTCCATTGCGTAAGCGGAGCAGGTGGGATAGTAGCGGCAGGTGGGCAGTGTGAGCGGCGAGACTGCCGCGCGATAAAACGCTGTATCAGAAGAAGGAGCACGCGCTTCATCACTGCTCCTCGGTGCGATGCCGCACCCCCATCCGCAAATATTTTGGCGCGGCGGGCGAGCGCTCTAAGCTCCCTGTGCGGCATCCTGCATCCTCTGTTCCAGCAAGACCTGCGCGGCCGATAAGGAGAACTCTACATCTCTGCGCAGCTCGTGCTGCATATGACGATATGCCTCTCGAAGGAGGCGCTTCGTACGGTTGCGCACGGCGGCGCAGCCTAATTTTTTCCGGCGGCAAAGCCAACCCTGCCGGCGACTCTTTGCTCACGCAGGACATAGAGAACCATCCGCCGTCCCGCAACCACGGGTTCCCTTTTATGGTAAACGTGCTGAAAAGTCGCTGCGGCGTTTGATCATCTTTTTGTACGCGGTAATGTGTATTCTTTTCGTTCATCGTTAAAAAAGAGGTCACGCGGTGACCTCTGGTCAGGCTGCAGACTATTACGCCGACAGCTTCTTTCGTCCGCGCTGACGCCTTCTCTTCGGTAGAGGCGACCGCCTTTCGTCTTCATGCGCTCACGGGAAACCATGCGTCTTCTCTTTCTCCAATGATTGTTGGGCTGGAATGTTCTCTTCACCTCTCGTCACCTCCCTTCGCTGCGTGCTGCAATGCGGTATCGGGCATCTACAGCGATTCGTAAGATTACTAGCCAGTCATATAGACGAAAAACTAGCACTGTCAAGGCATGAGGCCGCTCATTTACAGCTCCATAGATGAGGCAAAAGGCCCTGTTGATAAGTCGCTGCTAAAAATATTCTCGTTGTATTGTGGAAAACCTGTGACGTGTATAATTTTCCTCTCTGCTCATTTTATCGCCCCTATTTTATCGACGAATTTATCCACAACTGTGAATAACCTTGTGGATAAAGAGAATGTCGCAGACGAAAATTTTTTGAAGGGACGCAGATATATGCCGAAGAAATGTTACCCTCCATCGACGTACAATGGCAGAAGGTACTTGAGAAAACGGATGGAATCATCCACGAAGACGCAGTCCGAAAATGGATTTTGCCGACCGTGCCCGTCTCTCTCGTCACAAAATGAACTTATCCTAGCTGTAGAAGAGAACTTTCAAAAACAGTAGCTATCGAATCGCGCCTGGGCGCGCTCTTCGGCGATGTCGTTCAGCAGGCGCTCGGCTCCGGATATACCGTTCCGTGTCGTTATCGATCCGCTCTCGTCGCTCAGAAAAAGCGCAGCACAAGAAAAATGAGCCGCCTGCAGAAATCCCTGCGGCAGAGGAAATGACGGCAAAGGAATCTCCCGGTGAAACGAAGGCAGCAGAGGAGTACGCAGGCTATCCTGCAAGGCAGTCTCCGCTTACCTCCGCGAGTGATACACATGCGGCAGCACCGGACGACGGAACGACACTCAATCCAAAGTACACATTCGACGCATTCGTCATGGGACGCTCAAACCAGTTCTCGTATTCGATGACAAAAGGCGGTCGCAGATGCACGGGGTCCCTCTCGCACAATCCGCTCTTTATCTACGGCGGCGTCGGCGCTCGGCAAGACACATCTGATGCATGCAGCGGGGCACAAGATCCTCGCGAACCACCCCGAAAAGCGCGTCCTCTACATTGCGAGTACGGATTTTACGAACGAATTCATCCGCTCCATCCGCGAGAAAGAGCATGGACGCGTTCCGTAGAAAATACGCAGCATCGACGTGCTGCTTGATCGACGATATCCAATTCTTTGCAAAGCAAGAGCAGACGCAGACGGAATTCTTCCAGACGTTCAACAAACTGCGCGACGAGCGGCAAACAAATCATCCTTACCTCTGACCGCCAACCACAGGATGTCAAGGATCTGGAGGATCGTCTGATCTTCGCGCTGCCGGCGGCGCGGTCGTCGATATCCAGCCGCCGGAGTTTGAGACGCGCGTCGCGATCCTCCAAAAAGAAGGCGCAGAGTGAGGAGGTAGACATCCCCGAGGGATGTCATCACCACCATCATCAAAAGCCGCGTGGACAGCAATATCCGCGAGCTCGAGGGCGCGCTCACACGCCTCATCAAATACGCCTCGACAATGCGCATGCCGATCGACGAGACGACCTGCATTGCAGCGCTCGGCAACTATCTGCGCGGCGAAGGACGACGCATCACAATGGAGATGATCGAGCGCATCGTCTGCACACATTTCAAGGTGACAAGCGAGGATATCCGCCCACAAAACGCAGCAACGACATCGCCTATCCGCGTCGGATCGCCATGTATCTCGCCTGCATGCCCAGCTGACGGAGGTATCCTGGCCGACGATCAGCGGGTTCTTCAGCCGTGACCACTCGAACCGTCATTCCGCCCACATCCAAAAATCTCTCCGCCAGCGACCCAGCAACAAAGGCACTCATCCAGTCACTGAGCATTCAGATCAAGGGATCTAGGGAATCTCACAAGGGTTCTCTGACTCCTGTGGATATTTCTGTTCATTTCTCATCTCATTCTGTCAGTGGATGTTTTGTGGATAAGAACTCATCCACTCTTTATCTGTGTAAACTGTGGATAACATCAGAACAAGTCCGCTCATCTTATCCACAGTCTCACCCTTGTTTCTTCTGGCTTTTATCCACTTTTCAACAAATCCACAGCCCCTACTACTACTTCTACTATATTTTTATATCACGCAATCATAGAAAAACAGGGAGTACCGAAAAGCAAACGCTCCCCGAAAGGAACGACCATGAACATCACACTCGGGCGAAGCGATCTCATCTCTGCCCTGCAAATCGTGAGCAAGGGACTCTCCACAAAACCGCAGACCCCCATTCTCCCGGTGTCTACATGACCGCCGAGGAGGGACTGCTCGAACTTCAGTCCACGAACTACGAGCTCGGATTCATCGTTACCATCCCCGCAGAAATTCATACTCGTCGGCACAGCCGTTCTCCTGGTAAATATCTCACCGAATTCACGCGCAAGCTGCCCGCCGAGGAGATCTCCATCGACACGGAAAGCTCCGATGGACTCCGCCGTCATCAAGTCCGGCACAGCACGATTTTACACTTCGTACGATGGAGGTCAGTGACTTCCCTGTACCTGCAGCGTATGGACGGAACACTGCACTTTACAATCAAAGACCGGACACTCGCACGTCTGGTCAAAAATCTACCTTTGCCTGTCTGCGCGAGGAGCAGCGTGACCGCCGCCCCATCTTTACAGGATGTCAGCCGAGGTCGAGGGACAGGAGGTCACCTTTGCTGCGACGAATGTCCATCGCCTCGCAATCAAGAGTGAGACACTGATGCCGATGCCGGACAGATTCGCGTCGTTATCCCCGCACGCTTTCTCGAGGAGTTACCCGAACGATTACGGGGAGGTTCCCAGTGACATCAATGCGACATGTTCCTACAATCAAGTCAGCATGTCCTCTGGGAGCATCTACGACCTCACGCCTCATCGAGGGCGCATTCCCGGACTATCGCCGTGTTATTCCGCGTGATGAGAATATCAAGACGCGCGTTACCCCTCGATGCGCACGTATTTGCATCTGCCGTCGAGCGTGCTTCTCTCATCGCACGCACCGATCAGTACAACATCGTGAAGCTCGCATTCGAAAAAGGGGCTCATGCGTATCTCATCGAACAGCCCTCGAGATCGGCGAGACCGAGGAGACAATTCCGGCAGAGGTCACCGGTGATGATGTTACTGATCGCATTTAACGCTTCCTATCTCATGGCGGATGCCATGAAATCGCTCGACAGTGATACCTGTATCTCTCTCTTCGAGGAGCGAACGAGCAGGGGATGAATTTGTCACCCATGACCATTCACGAAGAAGCGGATCCTAAAATATATTTACGTTGTAACGCCTGTGAGGACACATTGACCAGAGGTAGAGATACACACTGAATATATCCAGCTCGATCAGCTTTTGAAGCTTTGCCGGCGCCGTACCGAGCGGCGGCATTGTGAAGGAAATGATCGCTGCAGGAGCAATTCTCCGCAATGGAGAGATCGAAACAGCGCGGAGGCGCAAGCTCGTCCATGGTGATGTTACTACCATTGATGGCGTGAATGCTACCGTGTTGTACGTACATAATCATGCAGATAACATCACTTGTACTGCGTTCGTATCGAAATGTGAGGAGATGCATCTCGACTTTGACAGCGGCGTGCAGATCTTCCTCGGGGCGAATGCACAGGGCAAGACGGAATATCATCGAGGCACTCTACTACGCTGCGTTTCGGACGCTCCCATCGCACATCAAGCGATGCGGAGCTTATTCGCATGGGCGCGGCGGGCGCGTACATCGGACTCAACTTCCTGCGTCACGATAGTGCCTGGAGATCTGCGCTTCACCTTGCACGCGGTGCCAGACGGCGCATTGAGCGCGGCGGAGAGAGTCTGCGCCACGCGACCTGGTCGGCATTCTGCCGATGGTGCTCTTTCTCCCGAGGATCTCTTCCCGCCGTCGAGGGCACCGGCACTCAGACGCCGTTATCTGGACGCCGAACTCGCAGGCGAGTCCCGCCTACTATGGGGAGCTCCTGCGCTATACACACATCCTGCGGCAGAGGAATGCGGCACTGAAGGACATCCGCGATCGTCTGGCATCGCCTGATGATCTCTTGCCGTGGATGTGCAGCTCACGCCGCAGTGCCGCATACATCGTCACGCGGCGGATCGCAGCGACGGAGCAGCCTCGGAGCGCTCTCCGCACGCGTGCAGTGCGGTGCTCGCCGCCGGCGAGGAGCTGACCATCTCGTACGAGATCGCGCACGCAGCGGAGGACTCACCGATGCGAAGAAGGGCATGACAGAACGCCTCGAACTATGGTGTAATAAGATGTTCATCGAGGGTCGAGCGCGTGATATTGCGGCGCAGCGACGGGCATCGGCCCCCATCTGGACGATCTCGTCTCTCTGTCGGCGGCATGAGCCTCCGCAGCTGCTGGCTCGCAGGACAGCAGCGCACAGGCGCGCTCGCATTGAAGCTCGCCGAGCTCTTCTATCTGCGCTGAGAATGTTGGGGAGGCACCCATTCTCCTGCTCTGATGATGTCATGAGCGAGAGCTGGATGCGGAGCGCCGCAGTGCGCTCCTCTCTTTATCCGCAGTGAGAAGATCCAGACCTTTATCACCGCGACCGACGCGGCATATTTCCCCGAGGAACGTAAGGGAACATATCGGTATGTGGAGTCGGGGAAGATAAGGATATGTAGGAGAGAAAGCCTCCCCCGCCACAGCGGGAGAGGGGCGCTTTATTGGCTCAGTAATTCCATTATATGGGGATCGCTGACAAGGAGGACGGCACGCGCACAATACTCGGCACAGCGAGCGCAGGCGATGATGTGCGCGCCGCCGTCCACCGCCTCGGCCCTGCATTCGAGCGCGGCTACATCGCGCATACGACACTCTCCCACTGGGCGGATATCATGGGCGAGATGGTCGCACGCCGCGTTCGCGCTGTCGCTGTCAAAGACGGCAAACTCTTCCTCTATGCGCCTGATGCCACATGGAAGAACGAGATGCGCATGAGTACCCCTGAGATCATTCAACGCGTCAACAACTACGCGGGCGGGCGGCTCGTGCAGGAAATCGTCTTTGCGCTCTGCTCGTCCCATATCTGCTGCAGATGAGGATGGACAGGACGCAGAGACTCCTGCCGCCTATGCACGCGCTGTCGTTCAGACGGGATTGACGGACGAAGAAATTGCATACGGTTCGTCTCTTGCGGATGTGGTTACAGACGAGAAGCTGACAGCACTGTCTCAGCGTGCCTATCAGATTTCGCGCAAGGCACGCCGTCTCATGAGGAGCAGCGGTTTTTACCCCTATGTCCCTCATGCGGCAGACTCGTTTCGGGATCTGTTACGACTGCCGCCGTGCGGATGAGCGCGTGCGGGTGAGGTGCGCGCGATCCTGCGCACGGACGCGGGTCAAGCTTGCCGATGTTGTGCGGCGTGTCCCTCCGTGATGCGCTGATGCTCGGCAGTGAGCGTGCCGACCTCGTACGTCAGATTGCGGAGACCGAATACACGGCACAGGGACAGTGAGAATGCGCGTATGCTCACCATGCTCCACCGCGTACTTCCGCCTGAGGAGGTCACGCCGAAGAAGATTCAGAGCACCTTTGGGAGCTGCGCAACGAACTCATCACCACGCGCGAATTCCTGGGAAGAAATGAAGCAGCGCAAGGCAAGAAAGAAATCATAATCAATCGCTGATTAAGTGAAGTCCATATAGAAAGGGGCGACTGTCATGATCCTCACCATCGACGAAATCCGTGATAAAATCCGCCCCATCTGCGAGAAATACAAGGGTGAAAGCAACAACTACGAGATCATTCGTGTAAAAACCGCTGAAATTTTCCTAAATAAGCAGTTCAACAGACCCCAAGGAGGATATAATGGCAAAGAATATCGACCTGAATGCAAACGAGGAGCAGGCGGAGGTTCGTCCGCTGACGGAGGCGGGAGGCAGGAAGCCGCCGAGATGGCAGATCTGCCCGATCTCTCCGGCACTGCGATCTCCGCTGAGGAGATGGGCGACGAGGTGACCGCCGTCGATGCCGACTACGGTGCTGGACAGATTCAGGTGCTCGAGGGGCTTTGAGGCTGTTCGTAAGCGTCCCGGTATGTGTACATTGGCTCGACATCGGAGCGCGGACTGCATCACCTTGTCTGATGAGGTCGTCGACAACTCCATCGATGAGGCGCTTGCGGCTACTGCGATAATGTCGAGGTTGTCATTCATCAGGACAACAGCATCACCGTCACCGACAACGGGCGCGGCATCCCCGTCGATATGCAATCGAGAGCGGCATGCCTGCCGTCGAGGTCGTGCGACCGTGCTTCATGCGGGCGGCAAGTTCGGCGGCGACGGCTACAGGTCTCGGGCGGCCTCCACGGTGTCGGCGTCTCCGTCGTCAATGCACCTCTCCTCCATGGATGTGCAGGTACGTCGCGACGGGACGATTCACGAGATCTCCTTTGCGCGCGGCGTGACACAGGAAAAGCTGCACGAGATCGGAACGAGGTGAGACGACGGGCACGCGCGTCCACTTCGTCCCCGATCCTGAGATCTTCACGGTCACGACCTACAGCTTTGAGACGCTGAAGCATCGTCTGCGCGAGCTTGCCTTTCCCTCAACCACGGCATTACCATCACGCTTGTGGACGAACGCGGCGAGGCAGAGCGGCGCGAGACCTTCCACTTCGACGGCGGCATCCGCTCCTTCGTCTCCCATCTCAACCGGAAGAAGGAGACGATCAACGAGGAGCCGATCTACTTCAACGGCGTCAAGGACGATACCGTTGTCGAGATTGCGATGCAGTCCAGCGACAGCTATCAGGAAAATATCTACAGTTTCGTCTAACAACATCAACACCGAGGAGGGCGGCACGCACCTTGCGGGCTTTAGATCGCCCTCACGCGTGCGGCGAACGATTTGCACGCCGGCTCAACGTCCTCAAGGACAAGGACGGCGAACCCTCTCGGGCGAAGACGTGCGCGAGGGGTTGACCGCCGTCATCAGCCTTAAGGTGCGCGAGCAGCTGTAGTTCGAGGGGCAGACCAAGACGAAGCTCGGCAGCTCCGAGGTGCGCGGCATCGTCGACTCCATCGTCACCGAGGGGCTGACGGAGTACTTCGAGGAGAACCCCGCTGTTACGAAAAAGGTACTGGAAAAGTCCCTCATGGCATCGCGCGCACGCGAGGGCAGCACGCAAGAGCACGTGAGCTGACGCGGCGCAAGAACGCGCTCGAGGTCTCAAGCCTGCCGGGCAAGCTCGCGGACTGCTCCGTCGGGCATCCCGACCCAGTGCGAGATCTACATCGTCGAGGGCGACTCCGCGGGCGGCTCTGCAAAGCAGGGACGTGACCGCCGCTTCCAGGCGATCCTGCCCCTGCGCGGCCAGATCCTCAACGTCGAAAGGCGCGTCTCGACACGATCATTCGCCAACGCGGAGATCCGTACGATGATCACGGCGTTCGGCACGAGCATCGGCGAGGAGTTTGACTCGCGAAGCGCCGCTACAGCAGATCATCATCATGACGGATGCGGACGTCGACGGCGCGCACATCCGCACGCTGCTTCTCAGCATTCTTCTACCGCTACATGAAGCCGCTCGTCGATCACGGACACGTCTATATCGCGCAGCCGCCGCTCTATCAGATCCGCAAGGACAAGAAGCATTTCTACACCTACTCCGACGAGGAGCAGGCAAAGAAGCTCGACGAGATCGGGCGCGACGGCGTCACCATCCAGCGCTACAAGGGTCTCGGCGAGATGAACCGAGCAGCTCTGGGAGACAACCATGAACCCCGAGGGGCGCACCATGCTGCGCGTCGGGCAGAGGACGCCGAGGGCGGCGGATGAACTCTTCACCATCCCTCATGGGCGACAAAGTCGAGCCGCGCCGCCAGTTCATCGAGGAGAATGCGCGTCTCGTGCGGAACCTCGATATTTGATGTAAATATACGTAGCTCGCCGAATGGCAGCTTATGTGCGGAGAAGACATTGTCCCACGTATATGAAAACAATACATACAAGCACAAATATATATTCACGAAATGAGCCAACAGTAAAGAGGCGAACGCCGATCTTCTGCGTGGGGAGTATGCCAGGCACCTTACCGCAGACAGCATCCTCTGCAATGTGGAGGATGGCACCGATGAAGAGCCATATGAGAATGTGGAAGAACGCCTCATCGTAGAAGAAGTATTTCTCTGCCCGCATGGGTCCGCCGATCAGCGCGAGGTGGAGATGGCTGGCCAGTGTGACCAGCCGCGATGACGGCTATCTCCATGCACTCCATCCACTACGTTCAGGTGTGCCTCGATCTTGTCCGGGATGACAGCCCCGACCGCTGCTGCCGCTGCAGCGAGCGGATCAGCGAGTGACGGCATGGGCGATCATGCCTGTGAGAGCGATGTGGGATACCCATTTCATATCGAAGTCTCCTTCTCGTTTTGGGTATGTCTTCCACATTCCTGTCTGGGGTTAATCTTCCTCTCCCATCTGTTCACGCGCCTCGGCAATGACATCGGCGAGGGTGGTTGACTCCATTGTGCGCTCCATCGCCTGCTGGATAGAGGCGAGGTGACCGTCGAGTATGTTATGTATGTTGCGGCCGACGGGGCAGGCGGGATTTGGATTCTCGTGGAAGCTAAAGTCTGTCGTCTCCGATGCTCTCGACGGCATGAAAGATGTCAGCGATCGTGATCTTCTCAAGCGGGCGTGCGATGTGTGCACCGCCTTCGCGTCCGCGTGCAACAGTGATGAGCCCCGCACGCCGCAGCTGTCCGAGAATGCGGCGGATGACGACAGGGTGTGCGCCAATGCTGCCCGCGAGCGACTCGCTGGTTGCAGGCTCATCTCTCCCAAAGAGATCGACACAGATGAGAATGTGGATAGCGATGGTAAAGCGGCTCGAGATCTGCATATTGTATCCTCCGTTGTTCTGTATCCGTATCCTACAATGAATGGGAGGAAAAATGCAAGTATATCATCACTTCGTGCGCAGCAGGCATGCATCCATTGTCAGCCAAACTCTGCCGCATGTTCGAGCTGACGCCTGACATCGAGGAGCAGCTTGTAGTGGACGGCTTTTGCCTCCCTGGAACGAGGTTTCTTTACGGTAGTTGGCCGCCAGAGGCAGTGGATGACGGTGCCGCTGTGCAGTGCGACATCCGTTCCGTCTTTACCGTGTCCGATGAGCGGTCTGCGTGCGATGTTGATGTAGCCGAGTCTCGCCGCTGCGCCGCTTCGGATCGACCATGATCGGTGCGAGTACACATCCATGCAGAATGGGAGAATGATGTTGCGCCGTCGGGCAAGCTGCCGTGCGGCATTGCGGCGGGATGAGGCGCAGCTCTTTGTCCTCCTTCCCCGCGAGGCAGGAGAGGACATACTCGGTCGCTGCGCTGAGCGTCAGTCTGTCTCCCACTGCAGTATGGATGACGGTTGTGCGTCCGCCATCTGCGCCATTCATGGGTACGATTGCGAATATCCGCCGCTGCCGCGGCAGACGCTGCATAAGCATATCTCTCTTCGTCCAGTTCATTTATGATCTCCTTTCACAATCCTCCTATCTGCCGTTGGCGAGACGTACAGACACGAGATAAAAATAGAAATCACCTGTTCCTTTCTAATATTTATTATATGGAAAGAAATATGTTCGTTTGTAAAGAAAATTTTTGCATTGACTCCTCCTTTTCTAGTTTTGCAGCAAGTATCCCGCATCGTAAAGGCTTACACGGATACTTTAGAGAAAGGAGTTGATCCCGATGGCACGCAAAGATGCGACGAGCAAACTCACGCTCAAGGTCACGACGGGGTCGGTGCCGACGGCAAGACCTCTACAAGAACCGACAATCGGCGGTGTTGCATCCACACTGACGGATGCAGATGCGCTCACGATCGGCCGGGGACTTGCGGGTCTCCAGAAGCATGGTCTGAGCCAGGTGCTGCGTACGGACACGGCCGTCCTCGACGACTGAGGCGGTAATGAATCAAAAGGAAAGGAGGTAGGAACGATGTCGACGAAGAAACAGCTGCGCATGACGATGACGATGTCGAGCGGCAAGGAGATGACGATGAGTCTCGCAGACCCGAAGGACGGGCTGAGCGAAGGCGGAGGTCACGACCTGTCTGCAAAACGTCAATGATAAGAAGGCGATTGTCGCAGGTGAGGCGTATCCGTCTCCACTCAAGGGACATTGCCATCCAGACAGTGGACACGGAGAAGCTCTCCTAAAGCTCTCTGCAGACTGCGGGGACTGCACGATGCAGTCCCTTTTGTGCATGGGATGTGGGACTTGCATATCCCGGATAAATTTGATACACTTTATGCCATGCGGTTGTAGCTCAGATGGATGAGCATCTGCCTCCTAAGCAGAGGGTCGCGCGTTCGACTCCGCGCCAATCGCACCATTGATCAAATAAAGGCTTCTCACGGTGAGAAGTCTTTTCTGGATTTTATGGGAAATTGAAAGAGCGATGACGGATGAATAAGTATCTATGCGCGACTCTTTGCAGCAGCTCTTCCTCATCGGTGGAATGCCTCCAGCAGAGGCAGCGGAGAATGAGATGACGATCGCTGAGGCATGTGCCGTGAAGGATGGATATACAGAGAGTGAGGCTCCACAGCTCTTCCCATGGCTGAGGGTGGAGGATCATCGTCGTAAAGCGTGCGTGATCATGGACGTGTCCTTGCATGGTTCAGCTATCCTGAGATTACGGTTGTAGGAGATGACCATCCCGCCCTCGCGCGTGAGCTGCGCCTCCGCAGTGCGGCTGAGAAGCAGGCGCACTGGAGGATGGGCTGATGAGACGGGCAAAATGGCACGTGAACTGAATCCTCCACCGCCTACTACGAATATAGTGTGGTGGATCGCTGGGGACAGATTGACGACCAGATCGTCAGCTATGCCCTCCGTAATGAGAGCTACAGCGGCGGCGCGCACCCGCTGCATGGGATGATTACGGTGAATCTGAACCCGGAGACAGGAGAGGCGATCTCCATCGATGATATCGTCAGTGGTCGTGATATCTCTACTTCTTGCGCTTGCGGATGTTTTCCGGCAGGTATCCGAATCGTGAGCAGGAACTATTTGAGCATGACATTGACAAGGCGTTTGGATGACTATCATATCGCGCCAAACTGGCAGGAGTATATCAGTTGGATGCTTGATGCGCGTGGGGATCTCGTTGTATTCTACAGCCCATATGAGATAGGCCCCTATTCCTCCGGCAGTTTTGAGCTGACGGTGACGCGGGAGAGGTACCCTGAGGTATTCCGCCGCAGCTTCTAAAAATTCTTCATTAAAAAGACCTCACAGAATGGATTGTGGAGGGTCTTTTGCTGTATGGAATTATTTCTGCATCTTATCAAGATATTGTCGTGTCTCACGGATGACAATGCCCGAGAGGGCGATGAGCGCGATGAGGTTCGGGATGGCCATAAGGCCGCTGACGATATCAGCAGCGACCCAGATCGCCCTCGAGCTTTAGGAATGCGCCGCACGCGATGAGCGCGATGAAGACGAGTCGGTACGGCAGGATCGCCGCATGCCCTGCGAGATAGAGCACGGCGCGTTCACCATAGTAGTTCCAGCCGAGGATGGTGGTGAACGCAAACAGCGAAAGCGAGACGGTGAGGAGGCATGCCGCCGACGCTGCCGTAGAGGCTTGAGAACGCTGCGCCCGTCATAGCCGCGCCTGCCGCATCACCGTGCCAAGCGCCCGTCAGCACAAGGACGAGGGCCCGTCATGGAGCAGATGATGATGGTGTCGATGAACGTACCCGTCATGCGAGATGAGGCCCCTGCTCGGCGGCTCCTTCGTCTTGGCCGCGGCCGCTGCGATCGGCGCAGAGCCGAGACCGGACTCGTTCGAGAACACGCCGCGCGCAATTCCGTTCTGCATTGCCATCATGACGGTCGAGCCGGCAAAATCCGCCCGCCGCTGCCGTGCCCGTGAACGCGCTGTCCAGGATGAGAGCGACGGCCGCCGGGATCTCGCCGAGGTGCATGAGAATGATTCCCGCACAGATGACGATGTAGAGACACCGCCATAAAGGGGATGATGCGCGCAGCAACCTCAGCAATGCTCTTGAGCCCGCCGATCGTGATTGCCGCAATCAGCGCGGTGAGTGCGAGGTCCGTCACAATACGCGGCACGCCGAATGAGAGCTCCACTGAGTCAACAATTGCGTTGACCTGCGGGAATGTGCCGATGCCGAAGTATGCAACGAGCACTGCTGCCGCTGCAAAGAAGGCGGCGAGCGGACGGTATTTCTCTCCATACCGAGGCGGATGTAGTACATTGACCGCCTGCGATCTCGCCGTGCTCATCCGTGGTGCGGTATTTCACCGCGAGCAGACCCTCGGCATACTTTGTCGCCATGCCGAAGAACGCCGCCATCCACATCCAGAAGATTGCCCCGGGACCGCCGACCTTGACCGCTGTCGCAACGCCGACGATGTTGCCTCGTAGCCGATCGTCGCGGCGAGCGCGACGCAGAGCGCCTTAAAGCTTGAGATGTCGCCGTCGCCCCTGATTCTTCGCCCCGAGGATCAGGCCGAGTGCCCGCGGCAGATGCACGACCTGGATCAGCGCGAGCCGCAGGGTCAGCATGATGCCCGTCCCAACGAGCAGGGTGATGAGCGGAACGCCCCAAAGAAATGAGTCGATCGCGTTCAGCATGGGAGAAAGGATTCCATTGCACATACCTCCAAAATGAAAATATGCGAATATTTTTACCATGATAAAAGTATGAAAAAGTCCATGTATACATGAATTGAACGCGCTTCTATGTTCATATACTTTTCGTCTGTTCATCAAGCAAAATGCATCCAAACGCAGCATGTAGTGATACGGACGGTTGCTCCGATGCTGAATCATATGCTCTTCAGGAATAGATTTTAGTTTTGCATAGACTGTTGTCTCTGTCTGACCAAGAGTGCCCGCAATCTCGGCAACCCGTCGCCCCGACATCAGAGAACACCGCCGCCTGAAGCGAGGATGTCATACACATTGCGCAGCTTCATCATGCACAGCGTTCATCACGCGGCCATGATACGCGCGATAGCGCCGAAGGCGGTCATCCAGTGCATCTACTGTAAAGCAGACCGCCTCGTATATGAAGCGGAGTGTTCCGATGATAAACGGTGTCAGATCACCTCTGTTAAACTCCGATGTGGTCTCTGCGAACAGCTTATAGTAGTCCCTGCGACGTTTTTGATGAGCAGAGACAATTGGAACGCGACGGTCGGATGAAGCTCGCGCGAGAAAAATATGTTGTGATGAAGCGTGACATGCGCCCGTTGCCGTCATAGAATGGATGAATATAGCCAAAGAGGTAGTGAAAAACAGCAATGCGGAACAGGAGGCATGCTCTCCTCGTGTAGGAGCGCCAGTGCGTATCCCATCTCGTGCAGAATCTTCTCCTCGGGATAACTGCCGCGGTGAATGACCTTTTGCGACGGCGATACGATGTCAACGGAGCCCTTGCGGAACAGCTGTCCATCCGGAAGATTCGCCGGCTCATCGCGGCGGATCTCATCAGCGATAAAGCTGTCAAAGAGAGCACGCACATCTGCAGGCGTTTCCAGAGGAATCTCCTCGCCCCTGCAAAAATTCGCGCGTATTTATTGACTACGCCGCCCAGGCGCATACGCATGCGATCTGCCGGCGCAGTCTCCATCGCCGCGCGTATTTCGCGCTTTGTGCTGTGCACGCCCTCGATCGCATTCGTTGCCAGAATCTCCTCCACCATACAGGTGTGCAGGAACTGCTCAATGCCCGCTTTCGGAATATGTCCGATCATCCCAGAAGCGTTGTAAAAATACCGTCCGATCGCCTCCTGGAGGAGAGCAAGCTCCTCCGTATAGCAGTAGAATGCCGGATAGGAGTGTGCTCTTCCATACTCCTGCAGCGCGATGGAGAGTGCCGCGTCATCGGACTATTGCGGCGCTGCTGATGTTCCTCTGCCCATCGCGCAGTATTCTTGCGATAGAAGAAGAAGACTTTCATGCCATCGCGGTGTACCCCAAAAATCGTATTTTTTTATAGATGGAAAAAAATTGAGTTATAAAAATTTTTATATATACGTAAATCATACGAGATATAAAAATGGCGTTTTTATATCTCATAGTATAGCCTTTTGCCGACGCAGAATCAATCCATTTTTGCAGGAGCTTCGCGCCGTACAGCGAATACATAATAGAGATATATCGAGAGGAGGAGCATCATGTCCATCATTGCTGCCTATGTCCTGCCCCATCCGCCGCTGATCGTGCCCGCGGTCGGAAAGGGGAGGAGAAGAAGATACAGCTCACCGTGAACGCGTACGAGCGTGCGATGAAGGAGGCGGCAGAGCTGCGGCCCGATACGGTGATCGTCGCGAGTCCGCACACGGTTATGTACGCCGACTATTTCCACATCGCACCGGGGAGGAGGCGTCGGGCAGCTTTGCGCAGTTCGGTGCGCCGGAGGTCACGGTTGAGGCGCACTATGACGCGGTGCTCGCCAAAGGAGATCGAGATGAGGCAGGAGCCGAAGGCATCGAGGGCGGCCCCGTCGGCGGACGCAACGCCGCGCTTGATCACGGTGTCACGATCCCGCCGCATTTCCTGCACGCGCATACGCAGGATTTCCGCCTCGTACGCCTCGGCATATCGGGGCCTCTCCGCTCGTACACTACAATTTCGGCAAATGCATCGCGCGTGCGGCAGCAACGCTCGGGCGGCGTGCCGTCTTTATCGCGAGCGGCGATCTCTCGCACAAGCTCACGCCTGAGGGGCCGTACGGATTCGCAGCGGAGGGGCCGCGGTTTGACAAGGCATGCATGAATTACCTCGAGGAGGGCGACTTTCTGAAGCTGCTGCAGCATGGACCGCACGCTCTATGAGCCGGCGGCGGAGTGCGGCCTTCGTACGTTTTTGGATGATGGCGGGAGCACTCGACGGACAGGCGCTGAAGATCAAGAAGTTGTCCTATCAGGGGCCGTTCGGCGTCGGCTACGGCGTCGTCTCACTGAAGGTGACGCGCGAGGATACGCGGCGCTCATTTGCCGAGCGCTACGAGATGCTTGAGCGGCGGGCACAGGAGGAGCGGCGCCGCCGAGGATGACTATGTACGTCTCGCACGCCATGCGATTGAGACGATTGTCCGTACGGGGATTCGGCGGAGCGTCCTGCAGGACTGCCGTCCGAGATGGGGAACGCGCGGGCGTCTTTGTCTCGCTCAAAAAGGACGGTGAACTGCGCGGCTGTATCGGCACATTTGAGCCGACCACAAAAGAATATTGCGGAGGAGATCTTGCAAAACGCGGCAGTGCTGCGCTGCGTGACCCGCGCTTTCCGCCCGTCACGGAGAAGGAGCTGGACGATCTCGTCTACTCCGTCGATGTGCTGACGGAGCCGGAACTCGTCACAGGTGCGGATGATCTCGATGTGAAAAAGTATGGTGTTATCGTCGAGTACCGCGCGCGCAAGGGACTCCTGCCGCCTGATCTCCCGGGTGTTGATACGGTGGAGGATCAGCGCGCATCGCACGTCAGCGAGGGAATCCCCGCCGATGTGCCCATCCGTATCTGGCGCTTCACTGTCGAGCGGCACAGCTGAGATGAGCGCCGCAGCCGCATATAGGGGATTCCGCACAGCCTCCGCCCCGCGCGGCGGAGAGGACTGTGTCGTCTGCGGTCTCTGCCCCCATGCCTGCCGTCTCGCCCGGGCGAGACAGGATTCTGCCGTACGCGCGAGAACCGCGCGGGCACGATCCGCCCGCTGAACTACGGCCGCTTCACCTCGCTCGCGCTCGATTCGATCGAGAAGAAGCCGCTGTACCACTCTTCACCCCGGCAGCTTCATCCTCTCCGTCGGCAGTTTCGGCTGCAATCTTGCCCGTCCATTCTGTCAGAATGCCTCCATCGCAACGGCAGACGCATCGGCCGCGACGGAGGACATCTCACCTGCGCGCCTTGCCGCGCTCGCGGAGGAACTCAGCCGCCGCGCACCCGGCAACATCGGCGTCGCATTCACCTGCCAACGAGCCGCTGCTCAGCTTCGAGTACATCATGGACGCAGCGCCCCTCCTGCATGAGGCGAATCTTGCGGTCGTGCTCGTCACGAACGGCACGATCTGCGCCGAACCGCGCGCGCGTCTCCTGCCGCACGTCGATGCGATGAATATTGACCCTCAAGGGCTGGCAGGAGGATTTCTACCGCTGGGTCGGCGGCGATCTCGGACGGTCCGGGAGACGATCGAACATGCCGTCACGCACGGCGTACACGTCGAGGTGACGACCCTCATCCCCGACAGGAACGACAGCACGGCCGACATGGATGCCGCGGCGCGCTGGCTCGCCTCCCTCTCACCTGAGATTCCTCTTCACATCAGCCGCTATTTCCCGCGTCACCGCCTGAGCACACCGCCGACGCCGATCACGGACATCGACCGGCTCACGGAAATCGCCCGCCGTCATCTGCGCCATGTGCACCGCGGGAATTGCTGAGGGGAATTTTCTCGCGAATACCCATGCCGAATAGAGTTCCAGCATTCTGCCATGCAGATCATCAAAGGAGATGTTGCCCGCATGAGCACACGTAAAATGCGCTGCGCACAGCTGCTGCCGCCGCATTGTCCGCCTCCTTCCTGCTGTTGGGAAATACGGGAGAGCAGTGCTCTGCCCGCCGCAGAGGCAGCAGTCAGTGGCTCTATCCCCGTCCAGACAGAGGTCGCAAAAACCGTTTGCCCTTGTCCGCGAGGGGAAAAAGTGGGGCGCTGTCAATCCCTATGGCGCGCTCATCATTCCGGCGGAGTACGATGAGATCGCACCCTATGCAGATGGACTCCTGACCGTTCGCCAGGGAAAGAACTGGGGCGTTCTGCGCACAGACGGCAGCATCATTGTGCCCGTCTCCTGCCGTGCGATCGAGCCTTTTGCGGCCGACACCATCATCGTGCAGAATCGTCGGGAGCGTTGGGGTGCCTGCGACGGTGCGGGTCATATCCTTGTGCCGGTCGAGCAGCGTGCCGTCAGCCCGTTTCATGAGGGATTTTTCGTGCGTTCAGCAGAGCAATGGGAAGTTCGTCTTTACCGCAGGGACGGCAGCCTTCTGACGAACACCTCCTACGTATATGCAGAACCCTTTGCCGAGGGGTGTGCTCTTGTCGCGCAGGGAAAGCGAAAAATACGGCTTCATTGGCACGAACGGCACCGAGATTATTCCTGCTAGGTACGAGAGTGCGTAGCGTTTTTCAAGAGGGACTTGCACCTGTTCTGCATCGGGGAAGTGGGGCTTTATCGATCGGAGCGGTGCTTTTTGTCATCAAAGCCTCAGTTTCGCAGCACGGCAATCCACGGATTCAGCGATGGTCTGGCGATGGTGAAGGAGAAAAAGGGTTGGAGCATCATCGATCGAAGCGGAAAAACTGTTCAAGACGCGCTATGAGGAGGTTGGCCCGTTCGAAAACGGCCTTGCTGGAGGTGTATCGAGAGACCCGCACCGCGAATATCGGCGGCATGCTCCTCAAGGGGCTTGTCATTGTCAAGCGTCTCGCCGACATTCGGCAGGGACATCGAGATGTTCGATGAGAAGCTCAAACGCGGCTACATTGACCGCACAGGTGCCGAGGTGATCTCGACGAAGCACGATCTATATCGCCGCATTCGAGGACGGTATGGCGCCCGTCCGTATGCGGGGGAAGTGGGGGATGATCAGCCGTACGGGTGCCTATATCGTGCCGCCTAATTTCAGTGCGATCCGCCGCTTCTCCGAGGGGATGGCGGCGGTGCGGCACGGAGACAAATGGGGATACGTTGGCCACAATGGTGAAATTGTCATCGCTGCCGTGTATGAGGGACGCAGCCGACTTCCACGAGGGACTTGCCGCCGTTCGGCAGGATGGTCGCCCTCTTCATCGACCAGACGGGACAGGAGTCCCCTTCCGCGTGCCGACCACGATCACCGAGATCGGAGACTTTGCCGCAGGGCTTGCCCCGGTCAAAAGGGTGAGAGTGGGGCTTTATCGATAAAGACGGGCATGCTTGTCATTGCTCCGCTTTACGATGCAGCAGAGACCCTGCCATGAGTGCATCTCCTCGTACTTTTACACAACCCCATCGTTCCTCAACAACATCTAATGATATAGAAAACATAGGACTATAGAGTATCGTATGTATCTATAGTCCTATTTATTTACACAATACTTTAATATATGCATGAACGCAGTATAGAATAAGGGCTTTCTCTCCATGCAGAGAAGCGTGACGGCATCGCATTCTAACATCACAGCCATTTTTATAGAATATGCATGCATTCGTCCCATATATACACTTTCATTTGCCCCATTTACAAGGACTTATGAATTGTGTTATCAAAAGAGGAGATGGGATTTCGTTCATTTGTTCCAGATTAGTGTATAGGTGAGCGAAATTAGTGAAAGGGAGTCATTTTTATGAAGATCCATAGGGGATATTCGAGGCGGGGTCTCAGCGCACTGATCGCGGCAGGACTGGCGCTCGGGGGCGTATCTGCATACGCGGAGACGATCACGGAGGACAATCACAATGCGACGGTCACGGATGAGCGCAGCAACGTATACGGTGCGAGAATTCTCGTTCATGAGGCGCGCGATGGCTCTGCCGACTACCATGCAAACGCGAATACGGTCAACATCAATGCGCAGGGCGTACAGGACGGCGATCTCTACGGAGCCTTCATCGAGCAAAGAGCCCGCGCAGGCGGGCAGCAATTTTACCGCCGAGGCAAAAAGGGAACAAGGTTATAAATCAGGGCGGCGCGATCACGCACGCTACCGCCGCCTCGGTCAGCCTCACCGCATCGAATGCCACAAGTCTGAACGTGACCGTCGATAATAACGACGTGAGCGGCACGGGCGGCACATACTCCCCATGTGTTCGGCGGCGGCTTTGGATCCATCGCAGCAAACAGCGGCGCAGCGAAAACAACCGTCACAAACAATGATATCACGATTGAAAGCGGCACGCTCAAAGATGGATTCTCCGCAGGGGCGGATTTGCCAGAGCCGAGACGAGGAGCGGCGCAGCGGAGGCGCACGCGGACAAAAACACTGTCACCCCTCAGAAATTCATCGAGCACCAATGGCGGCTACAGGGGCGGAACGGCCTATGCGCTCCCCATCGGGCGCACGCGCAACTGCGACGGCAAATGAGAATGCCGTCACCATCACGGGCGGTGCCTATTCGACGGGCGCAGCGTCATCGGCGGCTCTGCAGCCGTCCTGAACGGCGTGGATGAAATCCTTGCGACGGCAAATGCGAACCGCGTCACGCTCAGCCCCGGCAAGCGCAGTATGGGAAGAGGTCAGCGGCGGCACGGCAGAAGCACGCACAACAGCCAAGTCTACGGTGACCGCAGACGGCAATATTCTGACGCTGACAGCGGGCCACTTCGAGGGGCTGTCTGCGGCGGCGATGCAAATGCCGACGCGGGCAGCAATACGGGCAGTCGCCGCCGCCGAGAGCAATGTGATCTACATTGGCGGCGGGCGCTATGAGAGTGCGATCTACGGCGGACGTGCGCTGACCAACGGGACGGCGAACACGACGGCGATTGCACGCGGCAACATCGTCGAGATCTCGGGTACGCCCGATCTCAGCCAGGCACAGCTTTTACGGCGGCACGGCACAGGCGGCGGAACGCATCATCACAGGCAACGCGCTCATCGTGCGCGGGACGAAGGGCATTACGGCGCAGAGCCTTGCGGATTTCCAGAGGCTCACGTTCTACGTGCCCTGCAGGCATGACCGAAAGCGATACGATGCTGCGTGACCTCCACGACGAATACAAACCTGAAAGGGACGACGCTCAGCGTATCTGCCGGGAAGTTCTACGGCAAATCGTCTGCGCCTCCTGCGCACAGAGAATGCGCAGATTGATACCGATGGCGCGACGACGATGACCGTCTACGAGGGCGTCTCGGGGCATCGCACGGCAAAGATGGGTGTCAGCGAGCGATAAAAGGAGCTCGTTGTCGAGGTCGACGGCAGCGCCATTGACGGCGGTGTGACGCCAACGCCGACACCGACGCCAACGCCGACACCGACACTAACACCAACACCGACGCCGACACCGACGCCGACGCCAACACCGACACCAACGCCAACGCCAACGCCGACACCGACGCCAACGCCGACACCGACACCAACACCAACACCGACGCCGACACCGACGCCGACGCCAACACCGACGCCGACACCGACGCCGACGCCGACACCAACACCGACGCCGACGCTAACACCAACGCCGACACCGACACCGACGCCGACACCAACACCGACGCCGACACCAACACCGACGCCGACACCAACACCGACGCCGACACCCAATCCGGGCAATAACGGCTTCGTCCCTGCATGAGGACACGAAGTCCCTGCCGAGACTATGACAGGGACGGCGGCGTTCTCGGCGCGAGCGGGCGACCTCATCGCGGGCGGCGGTATGACGAGCGCCTCGGCAGAGGCTTCAGGAGCGAGCGGATTCGCCCCTTTGCTGCTGTCGGCTTCTCACGTGAGGTCATGCGCGGCGATGACCGCATCCTCTTCGGCCCCATCGTCGAGTACGGGCGCGGCAGCTACGACTCACCTTGATAACGGCACGCACGGCGAGGGGAATACCCACCACGTCGGCGGCGGTCTTTTCCTCAAGCAGGAGCAGAAGGGCGGGCATATTCTACGAGGGCAGCGTGCGCCTTGGCCGCATGAGCACGGACTACGAGGCAGACCTTCCTGTCGGAGGGATCGCGCCGCGCATCCTACGATACGGACGCGAACTACATCGGCGCGCATCTTGGTCTTGGACATACGACAACGGCGGCAAGCGGAACGGAGCGCGAACTGTATGTCCGCTACTTCACACGCATCAAAACGGAGCGAGCGCAACCCTCTCTCGACCGGCGACCGCTGGTGACTTCCACGCCGTCGACAGCCACCGCGTGCGCACGGGTGCACGCTGGACGATCCCGCAGGGGAGCGGGTGCGCTCATCCTCGGCACCTCCCTTCAGTACGAATTCAAGGGCGATGCAGGGCGCGACCCACCACACGGGCGGCTTCTCCTACGACACGGCCAGCCCCTCGCTCAAGGGACTCTCGGGCAGCCTTGAGCTGGGCTACCGCGCGAACTCAGCAAAAACGCCACCGCCGACCTCAGCGTCGAGGGCTGGGCCGGCAAACAGCGCGGCGTAACCTTCAAGGCAGGATTTGACTGGAGATTCTGATCAACTTATGCATAACAAAACCTCCGAAGACGGTACATGTACTGTCTTCGGAGGTTTTTTCTGCAATGCGTTCAGCGCAACCAAACGAATCTCTGCTATTTACGGTCTGCCTCAAAATTCCAGTCTGCCGCATCCAGCGCCTCTCATTGTCTTTGTGCAGTACTCGAGCAGAATTTTTGAACATCTTTCTCGCCCTTCTCTGCCGTTCCCTTCGTGGCATCGCCGGTCTGCGCCGTGTTGGTAAGCTCGGAGAAGTCCCACTTAATCCCCATAAGATCCGGCAGATTCTTCGGTACACGGCAGGTTGCCTGCTCCCGGCTCACACCACTCGGGAAGAGAGTAGTAGGCATGGAGGTCTCGCCTCGCCCGCATGGCCGAGGCCGTTCCGAGACCTCAAAGGTCCCTTTTGGGCAGAAGCTCGCCCGCAGTGACCCACCACTGGTCAAGCGCGGCAATGCGCGCATGGGGATACTTCTCCTTGATCTTGCGCGAGGCTACCTCAATCGGTGCGATGTTGCCGTCATGTCCGTTGATGATCATGATCGTATCGATGCCGTTGCGGAGCACCGACTCGACAATATCATAGATCACCTGCGTCACCGTATCGTACCGCAGGGTCAGCGTAAAGGGGAAGGAATCGTAATGGCCGCTGTATCCGACCGGGATCGGCGGCAGTACGAGCACATCGCCGAGCTCGTCCGCGATCGCCTTCCCCAGCTTATAGGAAACGATCGTATCGCACCCTTCAGCCAAATGCTGGCCATAATAGCTTTCACAGGCGCCGACAGCAAGCACGGCCTTTTTTAAATTCCCTCTTTTACCTGATGGGCTGTCATTTTCCACAACTCTATTCAACATGACAATTCCTCCTTTGTGTTTATCTATACAGGCGGCACGGTGATCCACACACAAATGCCGCCCGCTTATCCTATGCCCTGCAACGAGAGCATTTCCTGCATCACTCAGAGAGCCTCTGTATATACAGGTCAGGACATATGCTCTTTGCGCTCGATGATATTGATTTGCTGTGAGGCAATGGCGAGCGCCCCCTGCAAGATCGCGCCTTCGGATCGCATCCACGATGCACTTGTGTCTCCCAGCGTCTTTTCGACGCCGATGTATTTCCTATATCCTCAATCAGACTCTCTGCAGGATGTTCAATACGCCGCGAAGGGCATCGATGAGATAATTGTTGCGCGTCAGTGCGGCAAGCCCGATATGAAACGCACTGTTCACTCTGTGGTATTCCTGAATCCATTCCGGATGCGACGTATCAACCTGAGCACCTGCCAGCACATCGAGGTGCCGAAGCTCCTCCTCATCGGCGTATCGGACAGCATATTCCACCGCTGCGCGTTCCAAGATATTTCGGGAAATTGATAGAGCTTGCGAAGTTCTTTTTGTGACAGCTTCTTTACCATGTACCCCTTGCGTGGAATTTTTGCACAGCAACTTTTCCTCGCAAAGAATGGTAAGCGCCTCTCTCGCAGGGGTTTTGCTGACCTGATACTTCGCGAAACTTCGGCTTCTGTGATGAAATGCCCATCCGCATATGCACTGGCACGAGATCTCCTTGCGCAGTGCGTCCAAAAACAGTCGATGTAATAGAGCATTTCCTGCTTGTTCAGCTTCCATAGCCATATCACACCTTCTCACTTGCATCTCAGAATAATCGTATCCTTTTGTGTTTCAGTATACCTTGATTATCATCGACTTGCAAGCATAAAATATCTCTCGTATATTTAACAAACTTTTAAAACGACGCGACGTTTCCTTATTGACATCCATATGATTTTTACGTATCATCAAATATTATGAAAAATATACTGCTAAGGTATTTTTCGTATATTCACGGATGCTGGTCGCACAGGATCTCTTAGAAAAACTAGGATAAGGAGGTACAATGATGGACAACTCTGTAAGGAGAATGCCCCGCACAATGTTTCGGACGACCAGGAGTTCATGCTCTGAACCCGTTCCGATGGAGAAACGGCATTCGACCAAAGATCAGATCATGGTCTGGATTGGTTTCGGCTACGTTGTAACAGGTCTTGTTGTCGGCGGACAGATCGGAGGACAGGGCGGTGCAGGACTGCCTCCACTCACAGCATTCCTTTCCGTTGCGCTTTGGGATGGGGTTTTCTGTTTTTCCTGACCTCCTTTATCGGGATCGCCTCACAGAAGACCGGATACAATCTGTCCCTGCTCTGCCGATTCAGTTACGGTGAACGCGGCTCTACCCTGCCGCTCGCCATGATGTCGCTGATGACACTCGGTTGGTTCTGCAAGCATCGCGGGCATGATCGGGCAGATTTCGAAGCGCATGGATCGGGAATCCGTCCGGTGTGGTCGTTTTTGACCCGAGTGCCCATGGTTTCCACGGGGTTGCAGCGATTACACTGGAGGAGTTCCTCTCACATTCGTTTGGGGTCTCATATTTACTTATACGGCTGTCCGTGGAATGGGGGCGATCGAGAAGGTCGCCAATATCTTTGCACCGTTCATTATGATCGTCGCCATCGTCATGGGCTTCGTCCCATATCTCGCAGGCAGGCGGGCTGTCTCCATTCCTCAGCAGCGCCGGCATGCTCAGCGGCATGAGCATGGGCACCGCGATTACGGCGGTCGTCGGCAGCTGGATTGCAGGGGCCATCATGGGCGCAGATCTCTTCCGCTTCAACAAAAACATCAGTGCTGCTTTGGTGGCAGCGGCAGCGTGCTTTATCTTCACCAATCCGATTCTGAACGTCGTCGGCTATATTGGCGCCGTTCAGACAGGCGACTTTAACTATGTGATGTATATGCTGCAGATCAGCATTCCAGTAGCAATTCTTGGTGTCATTGCTACGGACATCCGCACTCTGGACAACGGACAATGGCGAGCTCTACTGCAATGCACTCTACACAGGCCGGTGCTTCGGTCGTACGGATTCGATGTAAGCCGCAGGCACGTTGTCATTGTTGTCGGCGTCCTCGGATCGATTCTCGGAGTCTTGCATTCTATCAGCTCTTCTTCGCGGACTTCATCAACGTACTTCGGCATCATGGGCCCGCCCATTGCATCTCCGATTCTGGCGGATTACTTCGTATCCGGGCGTCATCGGAAGTACAATGCGGCAGCACCGCCCTCATCAGCCCGCCATCCGCTGGGCAGGCCTGCTGTCCTTCGCTCGTCGGTGCCGCGATTGCTCTCTACTGCTCGTATGGCATAACACTGCCCGGTGAGTTCCCGTCCGGTGTCTTTGCGATGATTATCTCCTTCATCGTCTATATTGTCCTCTATCGGATGCTGCCCGATGCCGCTGCAGATAAGCGCATCCCAACGCAAATCAACGGTTAAATAAAAATCATAGTTTTGTTTTCGAGTACTCCTCAGACAGTCAGTCCCTCCTGCTGCAGCTCTTAGTCTGCAGCAGGAGGATTTTCTGCTTGTCTCTAGGGAGCAGTCCATTTTTATTCGCGGTACATCAGCGGATCCAGCTCGGAGCGAATCCCTGGAGGGCGAGTTCCTCTGCAATCTGCTCGGTCGCGCAGCAGCAGAGCACGGGAGGTGCGCCAGATCCTCTTTTTAACGTACGTGCTCCCCATCATAAACATAGCGGCGGCTCTTCTGCCCATCCTGCTTCACGATCTGCATCTCCCCATAAACGTGAGGTTCCCTTTGGTCGATCGGCAGAAAAACGCACGACGCGAATCTCATCAAGCGTATAGCGCTCCTCTGCAGTGCCGCACAGTCCGTGGTAAAATGTAATCAGACAACCGCTCTCGATGCGCATCACATCATAAAACGGCTGATGCTGCGCGAGAACGCGCGAGAAACCGCAGCGTCAAAACGCCCCACAACGATGCCGGCTGACAGGAGCACCATGACCCAAATAATTTCTTCCATCCACATACCCTTCTTATGCCTGCATCATGAGAGAGACTGCAACAAAGACCTCCCGCATTATCACAATGTGAGAGGTCTTTTTGCCGTTTGAACTTGTTACAGCATCGTACTGACGAGCGCCGCCGTCGCAGCAGAGCTCTGCGCCGCCTTCGACATGAGCAGCGGATCCGCAGTCTGCTCGCGTGCCTGCAGCTTCATCTTCCATCGTTTCGGAGATGATCGCCTTTCCTCTCTCGGGGTGCGAGCCGCGCGTCACGATCTGGGAGACAAGCTCGTTCCCTCGTAGATCTGCGTGATGACCGATCCGTCTGCGAGCACACGCGTGATGACGGTGTCGCCCACCTTCTCCGCTCCAGTCGCGCGCTTCTGCCGCCTTCATCTCCTTGAAGTTCTGCAGGATCCGCGCAAAGGCATCGGACGTATCCTCCTTGACGGAGCCTGCGCGCGCGCAGATGATGTCGGTACAACGCTGCGGCTGCCAAAGATTTTCTCGAGTTCCATGTCTTTCCCTCCCTTCGTGCTTCCCTGCATGATATTGCTGTCCTTACCCTTTACTATCGGAAAAATCCTTCCTTGTTTAAGGAAGCACTGATAAATTCAGCCGCGCCATCTTAGCGCATCTTTTTGCCCGCACTGTGCCCCTAGAATCCTCCACATAGCCCCTGCTATGCGTCCGGTTTGTCTCCTTGTTCGGACGAAAAATCTACGCCAATCTGACGGACTTCATTTTATCAGCGATTCCTTAAGGATTTTCCTTGAATCCCTATAGATTTTCCGATAATATAGAATCGCATGAAAAAGGAGATGACGACAATGAGTGAACTGCTTTCCTTTTCCTCCGACTATATGGAGGGGCGCACGCAGAAATTCTGCGGCGGCTCGCAGAGACGAATATGGAGCAGACGGCGGGCTATGGACTGGACACCTACTCCGAAACGGCGCGGGAAAAAGATACGCAAGGCATGCCGCAGTCCGCGCGCAGAGATTCACTCCTCTCCGGCGGCACCCAGACGAACCGCATCGTGATCTCGGCACTGCTGCGCCCCTACGAGGGCGTCATCGCCGCGGATACGGGGGCATATCACCGTACATGAGGCGGGTGCGATCGAGTGCGGTGGTCACAAGGTGCTTGCGCTCCCGCATGAGGACGGCAAACTCACGGCGGAGGCGATTGAGGCGCATCTGCGCACCTATCACGAGGACGCGAACCGCGATCACATGGTGCGCCCCGGCATGGTCTATCTCCCCATCCGACCGAGTACGGCACTCTCTATACGATGGACGAGCTTGAGGTCATCAGTGCGATCTGCCGCACGAATCGCATCCCACTCTTTCTCGACGGTGCGCGGCTCGCCTCGCGCGCTCGGCTGTCCCGCGAATGAGCTGACGCTCGCCGCCATCGCACGCCCTCACGGATGCATTCTGCATCGGCGGAACGAAGTGCGGTGCGCTCTTCGGCGAGGCGGTCGTGTTCCCAAAGCCGGACACAGTGCCGCACTTCTTCACCATCATCAAGCAGAACGGTGCGCTCCTCGCGAAGGGCGCGTGCTCGGCATCCAGTTCGATACCTCTTTACGGATGGACTCTCACGAGCGCGGCGGTGCACACGCCGTCGCTATGGCAGACCGCATTCGCGCGGCACTCACGGAGAAGGGCTATCATCTCGCCGTGGACAACCCGACGAACCAGATCTTTCTGCGCTCGATGCGGCGCGGCTCGCGCGCCTCCGAACACGTCGTCGCGGGGTTCTGGGAAAAGCAGGACGACGTGACCGTCATCGCATCGCGACCAGCTGGGCGACGCGCGAGGAGGACGTAGAGCGGCTGATCGCGCTGCTGTAAAGGAAAAATCCGCTTGCATCGGGGCAGTCCACCATCGCGTCCAAGGTCATAGAACCGAGCGCTTGAATTTGCGTACGGCAGTGCCGAAGAATACGAAAGGTGAAGAGCGCGAGGAAGGCACTCTGCTGATAGAGCGCCGTGATGCCCCGCCCTTGAGGAAGATCATGCGCAGGATCTCGATGTAGTGCGTCATGGGGATAGCAAGGCTGAGGTATTGAAAGAATGTGGGCATCGCCTCGCGCGGAAACATGAAGCCCGGAGAGAGAACCCCGGCAGAAGGGTCGCGATGCTCGCGAGCCCCGCCTGCAGCTGATTCTGCGCGAGCGATGCGATCATGAGACCCCATCGTGAGCGAGGCGAGAAGAAGAGGGTCGGAGCGCATAGAGGAGCAGCACGCTCCCGCGCAGGGGTACGCCGAAGACGGCGAGGGCGACGAGGATGCAGATCGTCGTCTGGATGTAGCCAAGCATGATATAGGGCAGAATCTTGCCGACGAGCAGTTCCCATATATGCAGCGGCGTGACAAGAAGCTGCTCAAGTGTGCCCGCCTCGCGCTCGCGCACGATGGACATGGAGACCATGACCACCATCGTGATCGAGAGGATGATGCCCATGAGTGCGGGCAGCATGTAGTAGGCGGTGACGGCATCGGGGTTGTACCACGCGCGGATCCGCACGTCGTAGGCAGGCGCAGCCACGGCGCCCCGCGGACTGCAACGGGCTGCACCCGCATGCCAAGCCCCGTCAGGGCGGCGATGGCAGAGGTCGAGGAGATGGAGTCCGAAGCATCGACAATCGCCTGGATCGGCACCGTGTGCCCCGCATTTGCTTCCCGCACGAGATCGGGCGGAAAGACAATGCCGATCTTTGCATCGCCGCGCTCGATCCGCTCGTTCAGCTCATCGTAGCTCCACGCGATGCAGCACAGGTCAAAATAGCCGCTCGCCGTCATCGCCGCGAGGAAATTGCGGCTCTCCTCGCTCCGCGACTGATCGAACACGACGGTGGACTGATGCCGCACGTCCGTGCTGATGGCAAAGCCGAACACGATGAGATAGATGACCGGCAGGAGAAAGGTCACACCGACGGTCATGGGATCGCGCCGCATCTGAATGAGTTCCTTGACGAGAAGCGCCAGAATCCGCAAGCCGCTCACCCCCTCTGCCGCCGGTCATAGTAGATAAAGACATCCTCCATCGTCAGTGCAGACGGCTGTGCCCCCAACCCGATGGCAGCGTCACATCCCGCGAGACAAGCGCACGCACCTGCCGACCGAACACATAGACCTCATCATAGGGCACGCCTGCCGCCGTCAGTGCCGCCGTCCCCGCCTCCGCACTCTCCTGCGGCAGGACGTAGAGACGCGCAGGCAGTTCCTCCTTCAGCGCCGTCGGCGAGCCGGAGGCGATCTTCCTGCCCTGCTGCAGAAAGGCGATCGCATCGCAGTGCTCCGCCTCATCCATGAAAATGTCGTGACGAAGATCGTTGTCCGCTCCGTGCCCGCCATCTCCCGAGAGCAGATTCCAAAACAGGCGCCGCGACGTGGGGTCGACGGCAGACGTCGGCTCGTCGAGCACGAGGAGTGCGGGGCGGTGGAGAATCGCGCAGCCGAGCGCGAGCCGCTGTTTCTGCCCGCCCGAGAGACCGCCCGCGAGCACATCCGCTTTCTCCGTGAGCTGCATGCGCACGAGCACTTCCTCCGTGCGTGTGCGCCGCTCCGTGCGCGGGAGGCCGTAGAGTCCGCCGTAGAACATCATATTCTCGCGCACCGTCATATTCGTGTAGAGGCTGAACCGCTGGGACATATAGCCGAGCGACTGGCGCGCGCTCTCCGGATGCGCCGCCGTGTCACAGCCGAGCACGAACGCTGTGCCGCTTGTCGGCGGGAGGAGGCCGCAGATCATGCGGGATTGCCGTGGACTTTCCCTGAGCCGTTCGATCCGATGAATCCGTAGATCGCACCGCGCGGCACGGAGAGGTTCAGATGATCGACGGCGGTGTAGTCGCCAAAGACACGCGTGAGATCATGCGTTACGATCACAGGCGCATCGTCCCGTACGCGCCTCACGTTCCATGACGCGCCCCCAGATCCACATCGGCAGGGCATGCCGGGCTTTAGGATCCCGGCCGCATTGTCTACGGCTACCTTTACGCCAAAGACGAGGTTCGCCCGCTCATTCTTCGTAATGCTCTGGCGCAGCGTGAACTCCGCCGCGTCGCTGATCTCTCGCACAATGCCGTTCAGCGGCTCCGCCTGCCCGTCGATGTAGACGCGTGCCGAATCGCCGAGATGAATGCTCCCCGAGCATATCGGTCGTCACATAGATCTTGATCCAGACATCCGCAGGGTCGATGAGGGTTGCAACGGATGCACCTGCACGGACAAACTCGCCTGCCTCATAGTTCTTTGTCAGGACAACACCATCACGCGGTATGCGTATGGTGAGGTCGTCGATCACGGAATCATCCATCGCAGGATTGCCTGCTGCCGCCGCACATCCTCCTCCGCCATTCGGATGTCCTCGGACGGCTGCCGTTCTCCAGCAGCCGCTGCTCCTCCTCGCGTGCGTACAGGTTGGCATCCGCCGTGTCACGCGCCTCACGCAGGGCGTCAAAATGCCTGCTGGGCAATGGCGCCTCTGCGAGGAGCTCCGTACCGCGTGCATAGTCGGCGCTCGCACGCTCCGCAGCGGCGCGCGCGGCACGGGTGCGCTCTGCGGCCGCACGGATGTCCTCTGCGCGGCTGCCGCTCTGCGTACGCGCGAGATTCGTCCGGGCATGGGCAAGCGCCGCCTCATCGCGCAGGCGTGCCGCCGCGAGATCACGCCGTTCGATGCGTGCCGCCACATCGCCCGCCCGCACCGCCATCCCCTCGCGCACGAAGATCCGTCGATGATAGCCGCTCTCCTTTGCGCTGACCTCGACGCGCGTCGCCTCCACGGTACCCGTGAGGAGCTGTGCGTCCCTCCTGCTCCACATACGCGCGATAGGCGAATACAGAGAGCAGGACAACAGCGAGGAGCAGAAGAATCAAACGCATCATCTTCGTATTCATGCGGCCCTCCTTTGCATGCGAAATCGATAATCAGTGTTTCCATAAGTATAGCACGCGCAGAACGGCAGAAAAAGTTGACTGCGATGAGATTGATTCGAAAACAAAAAGAACTGTCCTGCACCGATGCGCAGGGCAGTCCTTTTTCTCAGTGATTCGCCATCTCGTAGATGGCGATCGCATCCGCGCGCGTGAGCGGATGGAAATTGCCCGATCTGTATCGTATCATTTGCCGTCACGGCACATGCAAGCTCCTCGATCGTCCCCTTCGACAGCCGCCCGATGTCGAGTCCCCGAGACTGATCGGCATGCCGATCTCGGTGAAGAACTCCTCCATGGCGGATGCCCGCACTGCGCGCTCCTCATTGGTGCTCGCATTGACGCCGAAGATGGCGGCGGCAAAGTGCGCAAAGCGCGCAGGATCATACTTTATAGACATAGCGCGCCCACGAACCCCAGAGCGCCGTGAGCGTCATGGCATGCGTCGCATCGCAGCGTGCGGAGAGCCTCACGGCCGAGCTGTGCACGGAGAAGTCCTTCATGCGCCCCAGCCCGTGAGTCCGCAGTGTGACACGCCGCCGCAGTACATCAGCTCGCTCATCGCATCGTAGTCCTTGCGGCTGACGAGGAGGCGTTTGACCGACTCCATGACGGTGCGAAGGAGCTGCTCGGATACGCGATCCGTGAAGAGATTCGTCTCCCTTTACACTCGTAAAGTAGCGCTCCATCGTGTGCATCATGATGTCTGAGGCGCCCGCTGCAATCTGTTCGCGCGGGCAGGGTAAATGCAAGTGCGGGGTTCATAAAGGCAAATACGGGACGGTTCAGCGGGTGTTCAATCCGAGCTTGCGCCCGGTATCCCTCGTTCGTGAGCACCGCCGAGTCGCTTGTCCTCGCTGCCCGCTGCGGGATGGTGAGGATGGAGCCGAACGGCATGGTCTTTTCGTGATCTCCACCTTACGTGTCCAGATATCCCAGATATCCACGGTCGGATTCGCGATGCCGTGCAACGGCCTTGCCGAGTCGATGACACTGCCGCCGCCGACGGCGAGGACGAAAGTTTACATCCGCCGCGATTCCCTCGCGGATCGCCTCGCGGACGAACGAGACACGCGGATTCGGCCGGATACCGCCCATAACGAGGAACGCAGAGGCCTGCCGAGGTCAGGTCCTTCTCGACGCGCGAGAGCAGCCCTGACCGCTCTGCACCGCCGCCCCGTAAAGGATGAGGACGCGGGTCGTTCCGAACGCACGCAGCTTCGGCAACGGCATTTTCTGCGCTTCGTCCGAAGATGATCTCGGTGGGGCAGTGATAGTAAAGCTTTGCATGGGGATCCTCCTCCATAGACCGCTGATTGAAGTATCTTTATTATAACAGAAAAATGCGGAAAAATACCTACTTTCCGATGCAGAACTCACTGAAGATGCGGTCGATGAGATCGGTATCTACGGTCTCACCGAGGATCTCGCCGAGGATCTCGTAGGCGGCGCGCAGGTCGATGGAGACAAAAATCCGTTCCCATGTCCGCAGCAAGGGCCTTTTCGCCTCTGCGAGATGATCGGCAGCACCGGCGGAGTGCCTCTGTCTCGCGCTCCTTGTTCGGCAGAGCTCCATCACCGAGATCGCCCCTCCATCGCCGCGATGCACGCAGCGATGGTCTCACGCAGTGCATCGAGTCCGGTACCTCGGGCTGCAGAGATCGTGAGGACGTGGGTGTTCAGCCCGTCAAAGACGGAGGCATCGAGGACGGCGGTGCGATCCTCCTGTTGCATAGGATGATGATATCCGCGGTCACCCTGCGCAGACGCTCGATCAGGTCTCTATCCTCCTGCGTAAGAGGTGCTGCCCCGTCAAAGACGGCGAGCACGAGCTCTGCATCCATGAGGTGCTCCTCGGTGCGGGCGACACCGATCTGCTCGACGGCATCCCTCTGCTGCGCGCAGCCCTCGCCGTATCGAGAAGGCGCAGGGGATTCCCGCGACGATGACTCCTCCTCGATCACATCCCGCGTTGTACCCGGTACATCGGTGACGATAGCGCGCTCCATCCCGAGGAGGGTATTGAGGAGACTGATTTTCCGACATTCGGACGACCGACAATGACCGTCTTGATGCCCTCGCGCAGGATGCGTGTCCCGCATTGGCACCCGCGATGAGCGCTGGGCGGCTGCGGCAGCAGCTCGTATGTCCTCCGTGAGCGCGGCGCTCTGCAGCTCCGGCAGATCGTCCTCGGGAAGTCGATTTCCGCCTCACTCGTGCAATCGCCCGAGGAGCTGCTACGCGGATCGCCGCGATCTCGGTCGACAGTGCCCCCGCCATACGCTCGCGTGCCGCGTGCGGCGCGTGTGCTCTTAGCCGCAATGAGCTCCATTACACCCTCAGCGCGCCAGATCGAGCCGTCCGTTCAGGAAAGCGCGCTTTGTAAGGCACCTGGTTCGGCGGGATGCGCCCGCCTCCCACAGTCCGCAGGAGCACCCTCGCGCAGCACGACCGTACCGCCAGTGGCACTGCAGCTCGACCACATCCTCGCCTGTATGCAGGAGTGCGGCGCACGCATCGGGAGGAGGATCGCCTCGTCAATCACCGTACCGTCTCGCCGCATGGACATGGCCGTAGCGTGCACGGTAGGCACATCTCCGCGAGATCACCGTATACTGGGCGAAACACCACGTGCATCGCGGAACGCATCGGCACCGCTCACGCGGATAATGCCGATGCCGCCCGTGCTCATGCGGTGTCGCTATTTGCTGATCGTATCATCTGTCATCACACACCCGTCTCAACTATAGTGTGGATCATATCTGCGAAAGAGAGTAAAGCCCCGATCGAGGCCATAGCGGATTGTGAGATCTGCGTCTGCCGCATAGTCGACTCGCATACGAGCGAGACCGGCTCCCCGCGTCGTGATGTAGGTACTGATGCCTGAGCGCCGAGATGGAGAAAGGGCATTTTCCGCGGACAGCTGTGTGAGAGGATGAGAGGAGCCTGATCTCCGTGTTCCGCCATGCGTGAAGTAATGGCGTTTGCATAGGCATCCGTATCCTCGCCTTCGGGCAGTGCGGCGGCATGAGTGCCGCCCTGTCCGCTGCTGTATAGGCAGCAAGGAATCTGTCAATCACACGGGGCCAGACCGCGTACATGGATCGATTTCAAAATCGGGGATGAAGTAGGAGACATCGTAGCCATCCGCACGCAGCTGATGAATTTGTGTTGTCGTATCATCCGGCGTTTTCTTCCCGTACGCCGGGTCAGCGATCCAGGAATGCCGCCATATCATGATTGAACTCCGGGATGTATCGCTCAATTTCCTCCTGCATCCAGTACCACCCCACTTGATCCGCTGGAGGCGCGTGATCGTCTCGGCATCGAACCGGTACTTGATCACGCGTGCAGGATTGCCGACAACGATCGCATACGGGGGACATCCTTTGCAATGACAGACCCTGCTCCGATCACTGCTCCATTTCCGATGTGTACGCCGCTCATGACCATCGAGCCGCCGCCGATCCAAACATCATTCCCTATGGTGATCTGATGGCGGTTGTAGGCTGTCATGCTTGTTGTCATCGGACGAATCGAGTACGGATGCCAGAGGGTAGGATGTAATCGCACAGTGGTCGTGGTTCATGCCAGGAAAAATGCTCCATATGGGCGATGGAGCAGCACTGCCGATCAGGACGTGTGCATCCGTTGTATATGAATGAGCGATGCCGTTCACAAGATAGCTCCGTACGCCAAGCGTCGCGAGCGCCATCTCGGGATAGTCCTCGAATGGCACCTTGCGTGTGTACGCTGAGAAATCTGCCATATTGACGGTCTGAAACAAAATGATTATCCCCTTTCGTCACGAATCCTATGATAGGATAGATTCGCGGTCGATGGAACGATTCCTCTTCTCGAAAAAGTCGATTGGTGCTATAATCAACCTCGTATCATGCGTAAAGAGAAAGAAAGGGAAATGTATGAGTAATCGTGTGATTGCGCAGGCCGATCTCTCGCACATTGCGAGCCGCCTGCGGGAACTGGGCGACTCATATTGATACGACAAATTCGAATGTCGTGGCGGTCGGCAGGAACGTCAACGATCTGCGCGAAGATCTGGACGAGCTGACGGCGGACTTCCATGACTTTGTGGAGACGCATCGCCTCGCTCGACGTGCACAGCTGGCGGAGACGCGCCTCGTGAAGCTGCATCAGAACTTGAGCAGAAATATGGACATTATGCGTCATTCGACGCACGACGAAAGGCATATTGCAGGCCAATGACCTGCCCCTCGTGCGGCAGGGAGACGATCCGATCTGCGTCGGAGGAGCTGATGCTGCGTGCACCGGAGTACTGGCTCGCTCCCCGCGCTCGTTGCGCTCTCCGCGTGGATCAGCGACCATGCGAGGATATTGCACAGCGTGCGCTGAAGGAGGCCCTGCGCCGCGACGAGAAAAGACGGCACCTTTCTTCGCACTCGTCTGCCGCCGTGCGGACGCAGCCCTCCGCCCTGCGATGGATACAGCACTACCTCATGCGGCAGGACGAGACAGCGTCGACCGCAAGGCAATCCTCATCGTCGACGCCTATGCGAGCGGCCTCCTCGGACGCGATGCGGAGGGGCAGGTCGATCGGCAGATCGAGACGTGGACACGCTGCCCTCTCGGAGCGGGCGGGCTTCGTCGAGGAGCAGGAGCGTCGCTGGAGAGAGGCGCTGACCGTGATGCAGCCGGTGCAGCCTGCCGCCTATGACTATCCCTATCTGGCAGAGTACAGCACGATTTCCGATGAACTCAAGCGCGTGCTCGGTGGGGCGGAACTCCATGCAAAATTTCACGAACATCTTAGTATTCGAACAGAAGCCGCCCCTGCGCACCCTCGTACAGGAGCTTGACCGCCTCTCACGAGCCTCGTGACCGACTTCGACGCGGCGGAACAGCCCTGCGCGAGGCGGCGGCCCTCGAGCAGCCTCGTTGTCGATGCGGGCGGTGATGAAGTCCGTGCGAAACAGGAGATGAAGCTCAAGGAAAAGGCATTCGAGGAACGGCGTGACTTCACGCAGCTGCTCACCGATGCCGCGATGAACCCATCGGAGGCACATGCGAGCGTCACGACGCAGAAGATGGCGCTCGCCGTTTCGCGGGACTGGATCCCTCTCGGCATACCGTGACCACATCGCGGAGAACCGTGCAGCCGTTCCCAATATCATCCCATTTAAGATCGGCGCCTTTGAGGGGAGACAGCGGATGGTGAGAACGAGGAGGAGCTGATCACGCGCTTTGCCGCGTGGAACGACTTCGAGTGCATCGCAGGCACCGTCGAAGCTCCAGCTGAGCACGGAGCATCGCCTCTGCCAGTGGGCGGGATCGTCACCGTACTTCTCCGGGCTTTACCGGCGGCATGACAGGCTTCATCATCGGCGCGCCCATCGGGCATACCCATACTACTGTTACCACAAGGCCGTGCGGGCACTGGATGAGCAGCGCGCAGAGCTGGAGGAGCAGTATGCGAAACAGGGGACATCGGGTGCGGAGATCCTACGCGGCATCTTGGCCGAGGTCGTGGACTACCGCGAGGAATATGAGTCTCTCGACAGCGGCAGTCAGCAGACCATTGACTTCCTTACGGCGCTGCATCCCGATCAGTTCCCGGCATTGACACTGACCATGACCGCAGAATACGCATATAGAGTAATATCATGAGTGAGCAAAATCCATTTGGCGGCATAAAAAGAACCCCCGCGCAATGCGGGAGAAAACCTGCGCCGCCGTCCGTACGGCGCAGCGCAGCATTTGCTCCGATTCGCTCTGCCGCTCCGCCGGATACAGAGGAGCTTGGCTCCCATGCGAACGTGTCTCCGAGGTGCTTGCTGAGGGGCTTCCCGCATGGAACCTCGAGCCGCCGGCGGCACCCGTACGGAGATCACGCACATGATCGTTCCGCCAACGACCCTATGCCCAGTGTGGCAGCGCTGCTGAAAAACATTTGCAGAGGGACGGCGGATGAGGATGTCCCGCACGCCATGCACACGGGTACGATCGCATGGCAGTCCGGTGTGGCTGCACGATTTGCACAGCGCTTTATGGATACCCTGCATACACGCGTGAAGCGAGCCTCTGATGTCTTTGACCGCGCTATGCAGCGCGCATGCGATGAGCGTGCGATGATCGGGGCGCTTCTTGCCCCTGCGCCGCAGCTCTTATCTTTTGCATTCTGCCGCAGCGCTCCCCGCCGTGCCTGAGGAGCAGCGCACGCAGTTCATCGCCCTAGTGCAGAATGCCGCCGACCGTATGCAGGAGAGCCTGGAATCATCGGCAAAGAGCGACCGTACGGGCAGGATGGGTGCACTCGTACGGAACCATAAAGTGAATGCACTGGAAATGGAGGAACATCTATGACCGCACGAAACGAGTGCAAGGAACTTCTCACGCGCTATGGCATCGCGCGGATTCTTCATCACGCTCCATACCGTGGAGCGTGCCCGCGCTCGATTTGCCCAAAGAAGCCGCCGCGGAGCTGTCCCTTCCCTTTTTCATCCACATCGCCTCTAAGGGCGCTCTACGACCTCGCGACGGATAAGGTCGTCAGTGATGATAAATCCATCTACGGTGCGATCGACTTCATCGGTGAGCAGATGAAGCACCGTGCGAATACGACCCTCGTCCTGACCGAGCCCCCAGACCTCTCGAGCGACACGAACGATGCGCGCCAGCTGCTCGACCTTGTGACCTCGCGAACGAGACCGGTGGTCAGATTATCGTACTCTACCACCTCCGCCGTCTGGAACCGTCTGCAGCGCTCGGACTGACCCTCCAGCTGCCGCTGCCGGATGAGGACGAGATGGAGACGATTGTGCGCGGCTACATCGACGACTATCGCGCAGAGATCGACATTGAGTGGACGGATATGGATATTCGCGAGGCGGCATCCATACTAGGCGGTGTCACCGCCGTCGAGGCGAGAGAATGTCATGGCGGCGCTCATCGCGAAGAAGGCGATCCCGCAAGGAGGATATGGACGAGGTGCGCACAGCGAAGGATCGCCTCTTCTCCGACATCTCGGGACCCGAGAAGATCTCTGTCGATGAGAGTGCCGCTGATGTCGGCGGGCTCGCGGGACTTAGAGACTGGCTCGACGAGAAACGGCTCTCTTCACAGCAGAGAAGCGCAGTCTGCTCAAGGAGAAGGGCCTGAAATCGCCGCGCGGCATCCTCCTCGTCGGCGTTCCCGGCTGCGGAAAATCCCTCTCAGCAAAGGCAATCTCTGCGAACTGGAAGCCGCCGCTCTACCGCCTTGACTTTGCGACGGTGCAGGGCAGCTACGTCGGTCAGAGCGAGCAGCAGCTGCGCGACGCACTCATGACGGCAGAGAACGTTGCACCGTGCATCCTCTGGATCGACGAGATCGAGAAAGGGGCTCGCGGGTGCGGGTTCATCGAACGACGGCGGCGTCTCCACGCGCATGGTCGGACAGTTCCTCTTCTGGCTGCAGGAGTGCCGCAAACAGGCTTCGTTGTTGCGACGGCGAACGATGTGTCCATGCTCCCTCGGAGCTGCTGCGGCGCGGACGCTTCGATGAGCTGTTCCTTATCGATTTGCCGACCGCCGACGAACGCTATGACATCCTGCGCCTCTATATGCGGAAATATCTGAACTCGACTTTGCGGGCGCATTCGCCGGACACCGTCACCATGACCGACGGCTTTACTGGGCGCCGATCTCGAATCCACGGTGCGCGACCTCGCCTACCGCGTGATTGCAAAACCCTGATTTCCAATTAAATGAGGAGAATCTGCGTACGGCATTCGGCAATGTCGTCCCGCTCTCTGAGACCGCGCCCGAGAAGATTGCCGCCATCCGCGACTGGGGCAGGGAACGTGCCGTCCCTGCGAGCGGGCCGTCCCATCGGCAGTGAGACCGCACTGCGAAAGTCAACGGAGACGCGTATGCGCAGGGTATTAGTGTAGGGAGGGATCGTATGCCAGCGCCACTTTTGAACCGAACTGCAGATACAAAAGACGCAGAGCCCGCTCAGCCTTCATCAGGCATCCGCGAAAATGGAGACGAAGAGTGAGGCGCAGCAGATGCAGATGGCGCCGCCTCCTCAGAAGCAGCGTTCCAGCAGCATATGGAGGCGATCTCAGAGGCTCGATGCGGGCAGCCATCATATGAGTGAGGCGGAGCGTGCAGCCATCGTCGATGCCATTCGCGCCGAGTTTCCCGAGGTGCTCGATCCGGCGGGCGTCCTCATTGGCATCGTCGCAAAAATGCTGTCTCGGTGAGCCATACGAGGTGCATACACCATCACCATCGCCGGGAATATCATCGAGCACCACAAGCGCGGTCAGACATTGCCGCACGGTATGGAGCGCGCAGATCGCTGGTCGCACGCGGCGGCGAGAGTTCGATCGAGGTATATACCGACGCCCTGCCGCGCCATTAGCAGCGAGTGGGGCTGTATCCGTCGTGAAGCAGGTACCCGCAGACATAGATAGGGCTGCTGCACGAGCTAAAACTGTCGCAGCAGCCCCGCTCTTTGGTCAGATATGCTGCAGCAGGTGCCGCCTCCGCCGTGTTACGCCTTATTCGCTCGGCGGATCGACGATGCGGTTCATCGTTGCTATTGAGGCGACGCGGTCGTTCTCACCGATGGTCATGCGAGCTTGACGCCCCTGCGTGCTTGCGGCTGATGAGCGAGATCTCGTCGACGGTTGTGCGAATGACGATGCCCCTCGGTGGTGATGAGCATGAGCTCCTGATTCTCGCGCACCACGCGGATGCCGACGACGGGACCGGTCTTCTCCGTGACCTTCATGTTGATGAGGCCCTTTGCCGCCGCGGGTCATGCGTGCGGTACTCTCGGCCGTCGTGCGCTTGCCGTAGCCGCCCTCAGTAACCGTGAGCACCCCAGAATCGGTCTTGAGGATATCCATCGCGACGACTTCATCGCCGTCGCTGAGGTTGATGCCGCGCACGCCGCGCGTGACGCCGTCCCATGGAGCGTACGTCGTCCTCGGGGAAGGTGATCGCCCTTGCCGTGGCGTGTGCCGAGTATGATCCGGTTCTCACCGTCCGTGAACTTCACCCCGATCAGCTCCATCGTCTTCGTCGAGGTTGACCGCCTTGAGTCCGCTCTTTCGGATGTTCGCAAACTCGGCGAGCGGGGTCTTTTTCACCACGCCGCGCTTCGTAGCCGAGGAAGAGGAAGCGGTCAGGGCGGAACTCGCTGATCTGGATGACGGCGGTGATGCGCTCGTCGCCTCAACGGCAAGGAGGTTGACAATCGCTGTGCCCTTTGCCTCGGCGGCCGCTCAGGGATCTCGTGATGCCTTCAGGAACAAAGCAGCGTCCGCGGTTCGTAAAGAAGAGGATGTCGTGATGCGTCGTCGTGATGAGGAGATCGCTGACAACATCCGTTTCCTTCGTTCCCACGCCCCTTGACCCGACGCCCTCTGCGCCGCTGGCGGCGGTAGGTATCGAGCGGAATACGCTTGATGTAGTTGTTGAGCGTGAGCGTGACGACCACATCTTCTTCGGCGATGAGGTCGGTGATGTCCATCCGCTCGCATCGAAGGTGATCTCCGACGGCGCTCGTCGCCGTACTTGTCGCGCACCTCGATGAGCTCTGTTCTTGATGATCGCAAGTGACCTTCATGCGGTCGGCGAGGATGCCCTCAGCTCTCGATCATCTTCAGGACTTCCTGATACTCTCCTCGATCTTCTCGCGCTCGAGGCCCGTGAGAGCGCTGGAGACGGAGGTCCAGGATCGCCTGTGCCTGCTTTCTCCGTGAGCTTGAACCCGTCCATGAGAGCAGTACGTGCAATGTCCGCTGTGCGGCTCTCGCGAATCGTTGTAATGACAGCGTCCAGATGATCGAGTGCGATTGTGAGGCCTTCGAGGATATGGAGCGCGTGCCTCCGCCTTTGCAGCCTCGTACTGCGTACGCCGTGTAATGACCGTTTCCTGATGGCTGATGTAGTGCCCGGAGCACTCTGCTTGAGGTTCATGATGACGGGCTGGCCGTCCACGAGAGCAAGTATGATGACGCCGAGCTGTCCTGCAGCGTGTGTGCTTGTACAGCTGATTGAGGATGACGTTGGCAGCGCACTGTCGCGGCGCAGCTCGACATGACGATGCGCATGCCGCTGCGGTCGGACTCATCGCGCAGATCCGTGATGCCGTCGATCTGCTTCGTCGCGGACGAGGTCGGCGATCTTCTCGATGAGGCGCGCCTTGTTGACCTGATACGGCAGCTCGGTGACGATGATGCGCGGCTTGCCGCTGCTCATCGTCTCGATGTGGGCGCGCGCGCGCATCTTGACCACGCCGCGTCCCGTCGTATATGCCTTGCGGATCTCCCTCCGTGCCGAGGATGAGCCCCCGCTGTCGGGAAACATCGGGCCCTTGATGACGCCCGCGAGCTCCCTCGATGGTCGTCTCGGGTTGTCGATGAGTATCAGCGTGCCGTTGATGACCTCGACCATGTTGTGCGGCGGGATGTTGGTCGCCATGCCGACGGCGATGCCCGCCGTGCCGCTGACGAGCAGCTGCGGAATTTCGCGGGAGCACGGTCGGCCTTCTCCGAGCCGTCGTAGTTGTCCGTAAAGTCGACGGTCTCCTTTGTCGATGCTCGCGCAGCATGAGCTCGGCGATCTCGACATGCGCACCTCGGTATAGCGCATTGCAGCGGCTGAGTCGCCGTCGACTGAGCCGAGTTGCCGTGTCCGTCCGCGAGCATGTAGCGCATGGAGAAGTCCTGCGCCATGCGGACGATCGCGTCGTAGACGGAGGTGTCGCCGCGGGTGATATTTACCGAGCACTTCACCGACGATACGTGCCGATTTCTTGTACGGCTTCGAGTTGGTCAGTGCCGGAGCCCTGCATCGCGTAGAGGATGCGGCGATGCACGGGCTGAGGCCGTCGCGCACATCGGGCAGCGCACGCGCACTACATGACGCTCATCGCGTAGTCGATGTAGCTGAGTTTTTCATCTCGTGTTCGAGGTTGACCGGGACGATGCGCCCCGTCCAAAAATCCAAACCAAAATGTCACCTCTTCGTGTTCGTTCCATAATAATCCACGATGATTATAGCATTTTCACAGGGAAAAGTCTATGTTTTGCGGGCGTGAGCACGCATAAAAAGAGCCGAGGAGATTCCTCGGCCATGCCTATGGATAGAGTCATGCCAGACCGCCCATCTCCACATATCGGCAGATGGTGTGCGCTGATGGAGGCATTCGTATCGTGCAGTTTGCCAGCGAGCGCGTGCAGGAGAGTGTCCTTTCTTGCTGCAATGTCCGCGGGTTCATAGCCCTGTGTGTCCAAGAACAGTGTGATCGAGGAATTCCTTGCTGCGTGTCGGATGATGATCCCTCCACCCATAACACACCCATCTGCTTTGCATGTGTAGATGACGCGTATATGACCGCTGAAGTTGTTGATCGTGATCGGCAGAGATTCCTCTGGATGATGGAGGCCTGCATTTCACGGAGGCTGCACCGCAGAGATTTCGAATCTTGCCGCCTCGTGTAGAGGTAGGAGGCAGCATCTCGGCCGCGCAGCTTTTTCACATGGTCACTCGAGCCATTTGTTGCGCCAGCAGGCGCGATTTGAGAGCCGGAGATCGAGACACCGGAGCCCTGCGGATTCGAACCATTCTCCCAAACTCGTTCAGAATGCCGCCCGTCAGCGTAGAATCTGCGGTCGGAAGGCTGAGCGCAATCAACGAGGTACGCCTATTCGGATTGGGATCGATGCCGTAGTTTTTGTTGAGCACGCCGAGATTCCTGATAACATGGACGGCTTTTGCATCCTGAGGGCATTTGTTTCGGCTACATTCATGGAGACCGTACCCCTTCGGCGAGGAGGGCATAGGTGTCGGGAGGAGGTGAGCGCCTGAGTTACGATCCCGCCCCCGCCCACGGCGATCATACTGTCCTTGTTCGCCTGGAGTCCGACGCCAGTGCACTCCATATCAAGATTGCCGCGGAGGAGGAACTGTGTCGTCCCACGCGTCCTGCCGCGGACCTGACCGCCGTAGCCTCGCGTAGATGCCGCTCATATAGTAGTGCGCAACATCCGTGCCAGGTGTGGCTCCGTCCACGGGCGGATCGGGCATCTACGAGACGGAGCCTGAGGTCGCCGCCAATCGTCAACTGTGCGCCGTCCAGCAGGTAGATTCCCGTCACATTGTTATGCGGGCCGCGTTCTCCTCTGCCGACACCGGAGACATCGACCGAGACATTTTTCATCCCAGATGATCTTTCGTCGTGGCCAGGATGATATCCAATGCTAGTACCTGATGTATGGGATGCAATCAAACGCTCCATTCGAGATGTAGTCTCGCATCTGTGCACCCATTCCTTCCTTTTGGCATGCAGCTCCATGGACTCCTGTGCAGAAATGATGTTCGTGCCGCTGAGGAGGCACAGACAAAGAGCGCTTAGAATGATCAAACCATATCGCTTCTGGCCGCTGTCATATCATGCTCCTTGCTCCTTTGGCGTTACGGCAGATCGTAAGTGCTCATGCGCGAAAGGTTTCTTATGATGAGCATTATACCATCGGACAGAGATTTCAAGAAACATATCCTGTATATCTTTTTCTGTGTATCTCATCGATGTTGTTTATCGTGTGACGTCTTTCCAAAAGGAATTTTATATCTTCCTGTCGAATAAAACTCATATCATTTGCAAAGAGGAGGGCATCGTGAAAGTCGAGGCATGGCGCAAGGAGATGCTGATGCGGGCAAATGCGCTCTATGAGGCACGAGAGTACGTGCGGGCGGCAGAGCTGACAGGGAGATGCTCAGCGCTCTGCCCGAGGATGTGGAGATGCGCTACATCCGTGCAGCGGCTCTGACGGGCTGCGGTTTGTATGACGAAGCACGCGCGGAGATCGCGCGCATCCGTGCAGTACGTCCCTGATCATGCGGGGGCTGCGCGCCAGGAGATCTACATCGATCGCGCGGAGGACGAAGATTCGCACGCAGATCGAGCATCTGCGCGCGCTGATTGCCATGCTCACGGAGCGGATTGCCGCCGAGGAGAGCCGCTCTACTGCACGGTCTTTTCTTGCGGAGTGCGTACAGTCTGCTCGGCGAGGCTCTGACGCTCACGGGGGAGAGTGCGGAGGCGGTTGAGGCGTTCCTTGCCTCGAGCCGTCTCGAGACGGGGCGTGTGCAGAAGGCGATTGAATACAGCAACGCGCTCTTTGCCGTCAACTCATCTGCCGACGCATCTGCGCGGTACCTATGCAGGGCTTGCACGCGGCTATGGGGCGCTCTTTGCCGATGTGCAGGCGCTCGCGTCTCGCCGCGGATGCCGCACGCGGCACGATCGCCTCCGCATCGGCTATATCTCACCCGATCTGCGCACACATCCCGTCGGGACGCTGATGCGACCGCTCCTTCACCTCTGCGATCGTTCGCGTTTTGCCGTTTACCGCTACATGAGCGGCGCGGAGGACGTGCTTTCACAGGAGTTCCGTGCGGCGGTGGATGCGTGGCGGAACATCCAGGGATGACAGCGGCAGAGGCGGCAGCTCTGTGCGCAGCGATGAGATTGACATCCTCGTTGATCTCGCCGGACACACGCAGGACAACTGTCTCCCGTCCTCAGACATAAAACCCGCGCCCGTGCAGGTGACGGGCATCGGCTACTTCAATACGACGGGGCTGCCTGCCGTTGACTATATGCTCGGATGTGCACGTTGATCCTGAGGGGCGTGAGGACGCCGCCTTTACCGAGGAGATGATCCGTCTCCCGCACAGCCATTTCTGCTACACCCTGCCCGAGGATCTTTCTGGCGTTACTCCACCGCCGATGGAGCGCAGCGGCTATGTGACATTCGGCTCGTTCAACAACTTCAGCAAGGTGACGGATGAGGTTCTGTGCCTCTGGGGTCAGCTGCTGGATGCGGTCCCGCGGTCACGGCTTTTACTCAAGAGCAAGCTGTTTATGAGCGAAGAGGGGCGAGGGCTCGCGGCGGAGCGCTTCACACGCTGCGGCATTCCCGTCGAACGTGTGGAGATGCGCGATTCAGCCCCGATCACCTCGCGGAGTACGGAGATATGGACATCGCGCTCGATACCTTCCCCACACGGGCGGCATCACGACCTGCGAGGCGCTCGCGATGGGCGTTCCTGTCGTGACCCTGCGCGGGGAGAGCCACGGTGCGCGGTTCGGGGAGAGCCTCCTCACGAATGCAAATCTCACGGAGCTGATCGCCAAGACCCCCGAGGACTATGTGCAGATCGCGGCGGCACTCGCCTCGACCCCTGCGACCCTGCGTGCTCTGCGCGAGAATCTGCGTGCGATTCTGCGTGGTTCGCCGCTCATGGATGCGCACGGGTACGTAAGGGATGTTGAGGCGGCGTATGAAGAAATATGGGCACAATTTCCGCAGGGATGACACGTCCTTTTACAAATAAATTTTTAGTACAACAAACGCCCGCCGCCGGAGGAATTTCCTCCGGCGGCGGGCGTTTGTATCGATGCAGATGTCTTACTTCTTCTGTCCGAGGAGCTCACGCGTATGGGCGGCGACGTCCTCGGGGTGAGGTCGGTGCGGCGTGCAACACCGGTATCGAGTGCTGCCTTTGCGACAGCAGCCGCGACGGTCGGAGCGACGCGCGGATCGAGCGGGCTCGCGATGATGTTGGTCCGTTGAGCTCTGCCTCGGGGATGAGGGATGCGATGGCGCCGGCAGCGGCGATCTTCATTTCCTCATTGATCTCCTTTTGCACGCACATCGAGCGCACCGCGGAAGATGCCCGGAAGGCGAGGAGGTTGTTGACCTGGTTCGGGAAGTCGGAGCGGCCGGTGCAGACGATGCGTGCGCCTGCTGCCTTTGCCTCGTCCGGCAGGATCTCGGGGACGGGGTTTGCCATCGCCATGATGACAGGCTCGGGGCTCATGCTGCGGATCATGTCCCTGCGTGAGCGTGCCGGGGCCGGAGACCCCGATGAAGATATCCTTGCCCTTGACAACCTCGGCGAGCGATCCCTTTTCCTTCTGGAGGTTGGAGACCTTGTGATGCTGTCCTTGTACGGGTTCGATGTTCTCGGACGGCCCTCGTAGATGGCGCCCGTCGTGTCGCAGAGGACAACGGTCTGTGCGCCGTAGGCGAAGAGGAGACGTGCGATGGCCTGGCCCGCAGCGCCTGCACCGTTGATGATGATCTTTGCGGTCTTGAGGTCGCGGTTGAGATACTTGTACGCATTGAGCAGGGGCGGAGACGACGACGATCGCTGTGCCGTGCTGGTCATCGTGGAAGACGGGGATATCGAGGGTCTTCTTCAGCTCATTCTCGATGTCAAAGCACTGAGGCGCCTTGATGTCTTCGAGGTTGATGCCGCCGTAGGTCGGAGCGATCAGCTGGCAGACCTTCACGACGTCCTCGACTTTGGGGCTGTCGACGCAGACGGGAACGGAATCGACGCCTGCAAAGCCCTTTGAAGAGAATGGATTTGCCCTCCATGACCGGAAGTCCGGCGCCTGCGCCGATGTTGCTAAGGCCCAGGACGGCGGTGCCGTTCGTGACGACGGCAACCATGTTGCCCTTCGTCGTGTAGTCGTAGATGGTCTCGGGCTTTTCCTCGATCTCCAGGCACGGTGCTGCAACGCCCGGCGTGTAGGCACGGCTGAGATCGTCGCGCGAACCGAGGGGAACGGTCGGAACCGTCGCGAGTTTGCCGTGATGGCTTTTGTGAAGCTCGAGTGCCTCTGCGTCAAATTTACTCTGCCATGATACATCTTCCTTTCTGCGGGGATGCCCTATTGCTCTCCGCGGACAATGCACACAGTACACTGCCCTATGCTGGGTTTTTATGATAAAGAATGGGACGCCGCACGGGCGGCCGCATTCTCGGCGGAGCTTTTGTCTCCGGCGGCAGCGCATGGATGCGTGGGTTATTCTTGTTTCCCCATGTCTGCGTTGCCGCGTGCAGGGGCACCGTTGTCGCTGCCCGTACTGCGTTCGCTGCTTTTGCCAGGCTGCTCGGAGGCTGTGCCTGGTCGGCTGCTCGCGTGTCGGCCGCCGGTATCGGTGGCGGAACGGTCTCGGTGCTGCGTCCGGGACGCCGTCCGCGCTCGTCCGTATCTCGCGCGCGCCCGTACGGGTGCGGTCAGAGGAGGGGAGCGTGTCTTTTTCCTCGTCTTCCCCGCGGCCGGTCGATTTCTTTCGGCGGTCTGTGTCGAGTGCCTCTTCGGCGCTGACGGCACGTCCGACGGAGGTGTCGCCCGCCGGCAGCTCTGTCGCGTCTGCGGGGATGGAGTCCTCGTACTCCCGTACGGCGCGCTCCATACGGCTGCGCTCCGTGCTGCTGAGGGTGACGCCGAGGGCGTTGGCCATGCCGCGCCTGAGCTGTGCCATGTCGGGGATCCAGTAGCTCACCTCGTCGATGAAGAGGGGCGGTGGGACCATCTCCGTACGCAGTCCCTTTGCCTGCGATTCCTTGAGCGTGCCAATGAACTCGAGCATCTGGCGGACGCTGAGGTCGGTCTTTACGCCGTCGATGACGCTCGAGATGATCCCCGGGCAGGCGCGGCAGAATGGCAGGGGGTAGTGACGGCGTCGACGCAGGCGCGCATGAATTTCTGCTGGCGCTTGACGCGGCCGATGTCACCATCCTCGTCGCGGTAGCGGACGTAGGTGACGGCAGTCTTGCCGTCCATGTGCTGCATCCCCGGCCGCAGATCGATGATGAGGCCGCCGTCATCGTCCCACGGATCCTCGTAGTACATCCGCTTTTCGACGTTGATATCGATGCCGCCGATGGCGTCGACGATCTTTTGAAATGCGTGGATGTTGATGATGACGTAGTGGTCGATGCGGATGCCAAGAAAGTCCTCAACGGTGCGCTGTGTGAGCTTTTTCCCCGCCGTAGGCATAGGCTGCGTTGATCTTGTCGTAGCCGTTTCTAGGGGATCGCGACGCGCGTATCACGCGGGATGGAGAGGAGCGAGGTCTCGTTTTTTATGGGATCGATGGTGGCGACCATGAGCGTGTCGCTGCGCCCTATGTCATCGCTCGCGCTCATCGACGCCCATGATCATGATGGTTGCCTTGTCGGTTGCGGTGAGGAGCTCCTCCTTTGGATCCTCCTTCGTGCGTTTGTCAAGCAGGCTGCTCTGGCGAAAAATGCACCCGCGACGGCTGCGGGAGGACAAAGACGACGAGAACACCGAGCATGACATAGGGCCAGGTTCTTTTCTTCGCGGTTCGTCTCTTTGGTGGTAATTTTGTCAAAGCGGGATCGATCCTTTCCTCCCTTATTATATAGAGGGATTCCCTACCTCCGGATGTTTATCCTTGCGTTCTTGCAGAAGCGCTGATACAATAACTCCATCCGTTCAGTATCACATAATATATAGCAAACGCGCGGAATATGCAAGGTATACTTCAATAGAATCGAGAAAGGACGCGGCTCCATGGGGGTTGAAATCGAGCGAAAATTCAAGGTAAAGGAAGATTTTCGACCGACGAGCATCGGGATCGAAATGGCGCAGGGCTATCTCTCGCGCGATCCGAAGCGAACTGTACGAATCCGAATCGCAGGTATACAGGATTCCTGACGATCAGGGAGTGAACTGCAGCGCTGCGTCTCGAGTATGAGTACGAGATCCCCGTGGAGGAGGCACGCGAGCTGCTTGCACTCTGCGATGCACCGCTCGTGGAAAAAGACGCGCTATGTCGAGCGTGCGGCGGGGCACACCTGGGAGGTGGACGTCTTTCATGGGGCGAACGCGGGGCTTGTCATCGCCGAGATCGAACTCGCGTCGGAGGACGAGGCGTTTGCGCTGCCTGTATGGGTCGGTGCAGAGGTGACGGGGAACATCGCTACTATAATTCCGCCCTGATCGCCCATCCGTATTCCCACTGGAGCCCGGCGGAGCGCGCAGAATAAGGACTGTGGATACTGTGCAGAAATGGACGGATGAAACGGAAAAATATCCCTGTGTTTTCCCATCGGATTGTGGATAACCTTCATTCGTCACGGTACAAAAATATAGAAAATTCGAAGATTTTTGGTCAATATATGGGGTTATCCACTCTTTTATCCACATTATCCACAAAAATTGAAAAATCGTTCGGAAAAATTGTGCACACTGTGCAAAACCCCTGTTGATAAAGGAATTTTTGGGCCTTGTAAACAATTTTATCCACAGAGTTCTGCACACCTGGGGATAACTTTTTCACACTGTGGATTTTTGAAAAACGATGGATATGGAAAGGAATTTTACCGATGCAAGAATGGGAGATTTGCCCTGCGGCTCGTGCTCTCCTGCGCGATGGGCGGGATCATTGGCTACGAGCGTCAGATGCGGCACTAAGTCCGCAGGCCTGCGCACGAATATGCTCGTTGCGCTCGGCTCGTGTCTCATCATGACTCGTGTCGCAGACGCTCTATGATAACGTGGAGGGCAAGACGAATGCCGATCCTGCGCGTGCTCGCGGCGCAGGTCGTCTCCGGCATCGGTTTTTCTCGGTGCGGGCGCGATTATGAAGGAGGGCTGACGGTCACGGGGCTCACGACGGCGGCGACGCTCTGGGTCGTCGCAGGGGTCTGGCTACGGTCGGCGGCGGGTTCTACTTTAGCGCGGTGTGACGACGGCGATCGTCTTTCTCATCCTCGGCAACTCTCTCGCGTCTTGATGCATGGGTCGATCACGACCATCTGCTCACGCTCCATCCATCCACCGTCGATCGGCTGGGGCAGATCATGCGCATCAGCGCCTGCATTGAGGATCTGCGTCTGAGCTCGCGCGGCGTCAAGGTGCGCACCGACGAGGACGAGGCGGAGACGGGCGGCGAGCGGCGCGTCTATCTCACGTTCGAGGTCTATAACAGTGAGTATCTGAAGTCTGCCTTCATCGTCGACACCCTCCGCCAGATCGACGGCGTTCTGCGCGTGGATGTGATCTGATCTTGACGGTGGCGTGAGATGGTGTAGAATACGCATGAAAAAGAGCACTGCCGATTAGCCGCCTACCGTTTCGGCAGTGCCCTTTCATTTTATCATACGTTCGCGAAAATACAGAAGATGGGACCGCTGCACGAAGTTTTTCTAGCTTCGTGCAGCAGTCCCTTTCCAATGCCTTAGCTTATATTGTACTGCGGAAGATATCTAATGTTGATACGACCACTGTCATCATGCGTTACTTTGGAATGCACCCTCATAGAGGTCGTAGATAAACCTCTGTGAGGAGCTCTGCGGGTGTGCCGAGTCCAACGACGAGACCTTTTTGATTGCGATGAGGCGGTCACAGTGAGAGCGCTGCGATGTTGAGATCGTGGATTGCCGCCGCAACAGTGAGGTCGAGGCTCTTTTACGATGTCCATGATCTGCAGCTGGTACTTTGATATCCAGATGATTCGTCGGCTCATCGAGGATCATGCACTCTGCCTCGCGTGAGGGCACGCGCGAGAATGACGCGCTGCTGCTCACCGCCCGAGAGACTTGAGAAATTGCGCTCTGCCATCGCCTCCATCCCCACTGTTGCGAGTGCGTGCCGTGCGACACGATAGTCTCTGCATTGTCGCGGTCGAGAAGCCTCTTGTGTGGGGAACGCCCCATGAGGACGACCTCCATCACGCTGAAGTCAAAGCTGTAGAAATTGTGCTGTGCCACCACAGCGAGCTGCAGGGCACTTTCACGATAGGACAGCTCATCGAGGTTCTGCCCGTTGATCGTGATCGTTCCCTCCGTCGGTTTTTGCACGCGGTAGAGGCATTTCAGGAACATACTCTTGCTGCTGCTGTTCGGGCCGATGATCCCGAGGAATTCCTTCGGTTTCAGATGAAAATCCAGTCCTTGAGGATCTCCTTATCTCCGATGAAGAGCTTTACTGCTTCCGTCAAAACCTCCATATTACTCTCCTCCAAATCCGTAGGTACGTTTCACCATCAGATAGATGAATGCGGGTGCGCTGACAAGCGCGATGAGAATGCCGATCGGCAGCTCCGCGTGCGGGATAATGACGCGGCAGAGACCATCGGCGATGACGAGGAAGATCGCGCCCGTGAGCGCCGTCACGGGGATGAGCCGTTTGTGATCGGTACCGACAAGCATGCGCACGACGTGGGGCACGACGAGTCCGACGAAGCCGATCATGCCGGCAGCAAAGACGGCAAAGCCGACGACAAGCGCACTGGACGATGCAGATAGCCCTGCCGATAGGGGGTGGAGATCGGTGCCGAGGGTGATCGCGGACTCGTCGCCGAGCAGCATGAGGTTGAGGATACGGCTCTGCGACCAGAAGAAGAGGACCGCGAGAGCTGTGATGCCGCCGATGAGCGCCATAGTGATCCCACCGTGCGCCTGCGAGACTGCCCATCATCCAGTAGGTGATGGTCTGAATGCCCTTCTTTGTCCTGTGCAAAGTAGATGATAAAGCTCGAGAACGCACTGCATACGGCACTGAGCGCCATGCCGCCGAGCAGCAGCTTCATCGCATTCGCACGTCCGCCGAGGTTCGCGATGAAGAGCACGCCGACGGAGACGGCGAACGCCCCGAGAAATGCCGCGATACCGACGGCATTCTCCGAGTGCGGCACCGATCCCGAGCAGAACGGCAGAGGTTGCGCCGAGGGACGCACCCGCCGAGATGCCGAGAATGTACGGGTCGGCAAGCGGGTTCTTTACGATTGCCTGCATGATGACGCCGCAGGTCGCAAGCCCCGCGCCGATGATCGCTGCTGAGCAGCAGACGCGGCAAAAAGCGCAGCAGCCATACAATGTCATGCACAGGCCCCTTGCCTGGCGTCTCAATGGGTGTGCTGCTCTGGAGCTGGTCGAGGATGGCGGTAGCACGACGCCCGGCGGCAGATCGACCGTCCTGATCGAGAGCGCCCAGAAGAGGGCGACAATGAGGAGTGCGGAGAGCAGAACGCAGAGAAGCGCCAGTCCCGCACGCGAAAAAGAATGCTTGCATTGGATTCTCCGTTCCTATATGCAGCTTCCCCCGTCAAAACGGGGAATGTGCCGAACACAGTGAGGCGATAGGGGCGCCTCTTACGCATCATCGGAAGGTTCCATGCGTCCGAAGCGCCCCTTCCACCATACTGCGCATGGTCCCCCTCCCCGCAGCGGCGGGGAGGCTTGCATTTACGGCACACGATAAATCTCAGGATACAGCCCCATGTGCGAAGATCGTTATCCCGTCATAGGTGCGGATGCCCGCACTGTAGACTGCATAGAGCGGTACGGTGTAGATGCGGCGCTGCTCCACACGGGAGAGGGAGTGCAGGGCAGGGTTGTTATAGAGACGTGCGGTGACAGCATCCTCGCTCCCGTAGTCGTCCTCGGTGACGACGAGGAAGAGCGCGTCGGGATCGAGTGTAACGATCTCCTCCATACTGAGACTCTGCCCATCTGATGCGAGATGATCGACGCCGAGCGCGCATCATATCGCCTGCGAGGGTGTCCGCGCCGTAGGAGCGGATCTCCCTTGCCGAGCAGCTCAATGACGAGGCACGCGGACGCTTCTCCATATAGGCGGTCTTTCGGCGACAAACGCGATTTCATTCTGCATCGCGCCGACCAGCTCCTCGGCGCGTTCCTCACGTCCGAAGATCCGTCCGAGATTGCGGATGTCCTGATACTCCTGTGCGATGGTCTTGTTCCTGTTCCCGCGTGCCGAGGACGGTGCGATGTAGGTATGCACCCGCGCCCTGCCCAGAACTCTGTCCCCGCAGCACCTTCGGTGAGAAGGTGGATGACCAGCCGACGATGAGATCGGGCTGCATCATGAGGATTGTCTCCACGTCGAGGTTCTCGAGCGAGGTGTGAGGGATCGCCTCGTATGCCGCGCGGTATTCCGGGCGGATGTGTTTCGCGTCCGGCACGCCCATGCCTGCAACGATGCGGTCGCCCACGCCGAGCGCGAGCAGCGTCTCGATCGAGTTCTGCCAGACGGCAAACCACGCGCTGCGGCGGCTGTTCATAGCGTGCTGAGACAGGTTCGCCCCTTTTCGTTGATATTCTCAATCGTAACGGGCGTATACACCGCATCCGCCTGCTCCGTCATCGCGGGGCGATGCTCGTTCTCGTGTACCTTTACGATGGGACTGCACGCCGTGAGCAGGAGTACGAGGGACGGTGGGAGTATATGAAAGTTTCATCCTTCCTCCTACAAGAAAGAGACGCAAGACATCCTTTCAAAGAATGTCCTGCGTCCTTTCATTTCCGAGCGATTAGAACGTGTAGCGTGCGCCGACCATCAAACTGCGGCCGGGCATGGACGAACTGCCGACGCCGTTCCACGCATTGTAGGAAGTCTGGTATGCCCTCGTTCGTGAGGTTGTTCACGGTGATATATCCCGTCAGATCGGGGGTAAAGCTGCAGTTAAAGTTCCAGTCAAGGACGAGGAACTGACTGTCCGTGAATGCCGTGTGGCTGCATCCCGTGTACCAGTTCATCAGCATTCCCGTATAGATCTTTCCCTTCTCATGGGAGATTGAGTGCATAGTGATTCTGCGGACGGAGACGGTTGATCTGGGTATTGACGTCGCTGCCGCCCTGATAGCCCCAGTTCGGATCGAGCACCCAGCCCGGTTTCGCCATCCACTTGTCCTGCATATGGGTATAGGAGGCGCTCATGCTGAAATGCTTGTCAAAGGCATGGTCGAACGTGATGTTAAAGGACTTCTTGTCCTCCTTTGCATTGACCGCCGTGCTCTGGAACTCGCCGTCGGCATCGTTCCAGATTGGCAGGGGTTGCAATCGCGTTGCCCATGTGCGTCCAGTCGTAGTGGACAGCGAGTGCGGTGTGCTGCGAGAACTCCTTGCGTACGCCGAGCGTCCATGAGTCGCCGCGCTCATCTTCCAGCGGAGTGTAAAATCACCATCTGTGGAGGTATAGTCGCCCTGACGCAGTGGGCGGAAGCCTTTCGCCCAGCCGAAATACATGCTGAGCGTATCGTCAAAGAGGTACTCTGTGTTGAGTGCGGGCGTGATAAAGTTCACATTGCCCCTTTGCCCTGCCATCGTCCCCGCCGTTGAGGAGTGATAGCCTGAGTAGTAGGAGTAGCGCAGGGCGGGCGTGAGATCCCGAGTTGTCCGTGATGTGGATCTTATCCCGCACTAGAGCGATGACGGAGTCGCGCGCGGTATGACTCTCGGCCAGCGTGCCGTTATTCTTACGCCATTTGTCATAGTTCTTCGCCTTGTCATAGGTGAGGCTAGCGATGACATCGTTCTTGCCGATTGACTTTGCGTACTGCACCTGGAAGCCGCGGTTGCGCTCCTCATGCCAGCTGGTCGGTTCCTTTGCCGAACCGCCGTCTTCTCAAGCCACTCCTGCATCTTCGCCGGATCGCCGCCCGGGAACGGTGCGAGATGATCTCTGATCCACTGCTTGAGCTCTGCCTGTGTTGCACCTGCCGGGAACCTCGTCCGATAGTCCTGGACAAGAGCGGCACGCTCCGCATCGCCCCAGACATATTTATCGCGGTCGGCGTAGCGGTGGTTCTGGTCATAGAGGCGGACGAAGCTCTCCATGCCGTTATCCTTGTCGAACGTCCACTTCAGCTCCCAGTCGTTGTTCTTGAATTTGCTGAAGGAGTTGTAGACTTTGCCGTCGAGGGCATAGAGGTTCGCATAGCCGGGGTTGCGCGTGTCGCCGGTAAGCGTACGTGCCGGTTTCCATATACCGTCATCCGGGTCGACTGCACCCTTTGAGGGGCCTCGGTTTGTATCCAGCTGGCCAACGGCAGCGTTAAAGATAATGCGCTCCCCAGTCGTCCTGATTCAATATTTGAGACGCGGCGTCGAGATCGGGTAGCCATCCTTGCCTGCGCCTTGTAGTTGTACCAGAGCTTGATGCTCTGCTCCCTTGCCGAGATCCTTGTCGAGACGGATGTTGACTGCATCTTCCTTCCAGCGCGAGCCGCCGAGGTGTGCCCGCACGCCTGTCTCGCCGTCCACATACTTCGTATCGCCGCTCATATTGCGCGTGACCGTGCCGAAAGTAGTGGAACGTCGGATCGTCGTCGAGACTGCCGAGAGGGTGAGCGAATAGTTGTGCTTGTGCCACGAACCCGTGGAGAGGTCGAGGGTTCCCTTTGTGCTCGACCACGCCCTTGCGCGTGATGATGTTGATGACGCCGCCCGTTGCGTCAGGTCCATAGGCGGAGGCCCCCGGGCCCTTGATAACCCTCGATCTTGTCGATGCTCTCGATGCCGATCATCTGATCGAGGTTCACACCTGTGGATTTGCTGCCAGAGGTACTGTTGCTGTTAATACGCGTACTCGTGAGGTTGTCCACACGCCGCCCGTCGATGAGGATGACGACGCGCGAGTCGCCGTTGATGAGCACGCCGTTGTTGTAGAACTGATAGCCGTACTCGCCGCCGCGGTAGCCCGGGTTCTGGAACGTCACGCCCGGATGCGCTTGATCGCCTCCGTGAGATCCGTGTAGTGACGCTTCTCGATCTCCTCGCGCGTGATGACCTTCACGTCGCCGCCCGTGCGGTAGTAGGACTGCTCTGTCACCGTATCGCCGAACTGATTGATCGTCTGCTCCGCCTCGACCACGATATTGTCGATCGTATCAGGACTGTAGATTCTCATCGTGACCTGCAAATGCAGTTCCATACCCCCCGTATGAGACAAGTGCAGCGAGGATTGCCAGTGTGAGTTGCTTTTTCTTCAAAAATAATTCCTCCTTGATCAGGGCGTTCGCCCTTTCCCATAATACTGCATAAAAATGGCTTTCCATACGAAGAAAGCCGCTGTGCCAAAAGCAAAGTTCCGGCTCCCTCCCATCGCTCGTGGATCGTCAGTGAGCATGAAACAGGCAGTTCTCCTGGCTGGAATCCTCGCGCGGCTGCGTCTTCCCCAAGGCATCTTCCTCAGTGACCGTGTCGGATTGCTCCGTGCAGCTCTGCTCTTCCTTACAGTGGCGGGACCGCTTCGGCGTTGGACCGAATTCCTATTAAGCCCCGTGGGGCACCTGTCTCATTATTATGCAGTTTTATACAAAATTGTCATTAGTCTATTTTTATATTTCATCTTTTGTCAATCATATATCAACGAAAAATAATTTTTAACTTTTGAACACAGACGGGAAGAGATGCACATGCTTGACGAAAATCCGCCGTTTGCAGTAAAATAAGCATAGAAAAAGGGCACTGCCGCTCAGCGGTTGCCCCTTATACATGCGAGAAAAATCCCCGCCTATTGTTTTAGGGACGCAAGGCGGGGCTTTCTCATTTATCGTTTAACGGATAAGATTAAGATGGTAAACACAACGAGAAACGTCAAGAACTCGTAGGGTTTCCGCCACAGATCCCCTTTCGGGGGCTGAGTTACCACTGCGCCTATCAGTGCGCTTTTTCTCATTATAACAAACGAACATATGTTGTGCAAGGAGAACACCAATATGATCATCTCTTGGGACGAATACTTCATGGGTGTGGCGATCTTCTCCGCCTACCGCAGCAAGGATCCGCACACACAGGTCGGCGCGTGCATCGTCAACGAGGACAAGCACATCGTCGGCGTCGGCTACAACGGCATGCCGAACGGCTGCGACGATCGCGAGTATCCGTGGGGGCGGACGGGTGAGTTTGCCGAGCAGAAATATCCCACGTCGTGCACGCCGAGCTCAACGCCATTCTCAATGCGAGCACGTCACCGAAAGGCTGCCGATATACGTATCCCTCTTTCCGTGCAACGAACTGCTGCAAGGCGATCATTCAGAGCGGCATCCGCGAGGTTGTCTACCTCTCGGACAAGTATGCTGCGACCGAGGCGACGAAGATCTCAAAGCGCATGTTCGACTCTGCCGGCGTCCGCTGGCGCCGCATGGAGACCGACCTCGGCGAGGTTCCGTGAATTTCGCGGTAAAAGAATAACATAGGGATCGCTGCGTCTATCAGTGCTTCCCACAATCTATGAGATCAAAAACAAAGGGAAATTGTTACGTGAACGATACTACAAATTATGACATCATCGTGATCGGTGCGGGTCATGCGGGCGTTGAGGCGGCACTCGCTGCTGCGCGATGGGACAGCACACTCATCGTCACGCTTTCACTGGACAACATCGCTATGCTGCCCTGCAATCCGTCCATCGGCGGCCCGGCAAGAGCCACCTCGTCCGTGAGATCGACGCGCTCGGCGGTGAGATGGGGATCGCGGCGGATCGCGCGAGCATTCAGCGGCGCCTTCTCAACACGGGCAAGGGACCCTGCCGTCCATTCGCTGCGCATGCAGGCGGATAAATTCCTCTATCAGCGCATCATGAAAGAAACGGTTGAGAATACAGACAATCTCGACGTGCGCCAGCTGCTCGTGACGGAACTTCTCGTCGAGGAGACGAGCGCGGGCAAGCGCGTCACAGGCGTCCTCTGCGAGACGGGGGAGCGCCTCACGGCGCACGTCGTCATTATCGCCACGGGGACGCATCTGCGCGGGCGCATCATCCTCGGCGAGACCATCTACGACAGCGGCCCGAACGGACAGCGCCCCGCGATGGCACTCTCCGGATTCGCTCCGCTCGCTCGGGCTGAAACTCATGCGCTTTAAGACGGGGACACCCGCGCGCGTTGACCGCCGCACCATCGACTTTGCAAAGACGGCTGTGCAGGGCGGGCGACCCGACCGCCCCCGCCTTTTCCTTTTTGACCGAGGAGATGCCCGCCGAGCAGACGCCCTGCTACCTCACCCATACGAATGAGGCGACGCATGAGGGTCATTCGCGCGAACCTCCACCGCGCACCGATGGCGAACGGCGTCATCGAGGGCGTGGGTCCGCGCTACTGCCCGTCCGTCGAGACGAAGATCGCGCGCTTTCCGGACAAGGAGCGGCATCAGCTCTTTCTCGAGCCTGAGGGACTGCATACGAATGAAATATAGTGCAGGGTATGTCCACCAGCCTGCCAACGGATGTGCAGGAGGCGTTCCTCACGACAATACCGGGGCTGGAGCGTGCGCGCATCATGCGGCCTGGCTACGCCATCGAGTACGACTCGCCTCGATCCCCTGCAGCTCGCTCCGACCCTCGCTGTGAAGAACATTGCGGGACTCTACTCCGCAGGTCAGTCAAACGGCACGAGCGGCTATGAGGAGGCGGCGGCGCAGGGACTCATCGCAGGCATCAACGCCGCGCGTGAAATCACAGGGAGGAGCCGCTTGTACTGCGCCGCAGCGATGGCTACATCGGCGTCCTCATCGACGATCTTGTCACCAAGGGGACAGACGAGCCGTACACGCATGATGACGAGCCGCGCCGAGTACCGCCTCATCCTGCGGCAGGACAATGCCGATCTGCGGCTCACCCTCATCGGGCGCGCCGCCCATCTTGTCACGGACGAACGCTGGACACGCTTTTGCTGCAAAGCGGGACGCTATCGAGGCGGCGCTTGCCCTCCTAAGGAGCGGCGTCTCAGCCCGAGCGCGGAGACCGAAACGCGACTGGCGGAGGCGGGGATCAGCCCCCTGCGCGTTCCCCATGACACTCTTTGCCCCTGCTCGCACGCGAGGGAGACTATCGCCGTCTCGCCGCCCTCTTGACCTGCCCTCCTCGCAGACGACGTGCGCGAGGAGGTCGAGATTATGGCGCGCTATGACGGCTACCTCCGAAAACAGGAGGAGCAGATCGCGCGCATGGAACGCCTTGAGAGCCGCCGTATCCCCGAGACGCTTGACTATGCGGCGATCACCAGCCTGCGCCTCGAGGCAGCGGAGAAACTCGCCGCCATCCGCCCGCGCTCGATTGGACAGGCATCCCGCATCAGCGGCGTCTCGCCCGCCGACATCTCCGTCCTCCTCGTCTACCTCGAAAAGGAGCGTCGCTCACACGGCGGCGAAAACCGACGGCGCGCAAAGATTCTCTTGACACAGCGCCTGCAGATACGCTATACTAATCACCGTATTTGCGGGCATAGTTCATCGGTAGAATGAAAGCTTCCCAAGCTTTAGAGGTGGGTTCGATTCCCATTGCCCGCTCCATAGGGAAAGACAGACGCCGCATGTGCGGCGTTTTTTGTTGCACGCGGTATTTGGGGAAGGAGTTTGCGATGCGAACATACTTTAAGAGAGTCCGTGGATGGGGCGCCCTTGCCCTCCTGCAGCACCCTCCTCTCCGGCTGCTCGTTCATACTGGCGACGGAAAACAGTGATCCGTACACGCCGGACGATGTGATCGCGATGGTGGAGGAGGAGTTTGCGCCTGTAAGCCGCAGCTTGTTTGGGTGGAGACACAGATCGAGAAGGAGAAGCCGTTCGAGCGGCGCATCTATGTCCTGCGCGATACGGCGAATGAGTTTACCTTTTCCTGCAATGCCGTTGTTCGCCGCCCGAACTCCCGCGCCCCGGTGCGGAGCGGGACACGAACGCGTTCTTCCACTATGCTGAGGGCTATGCCGCGCATCTGAATGCAGAGATTGGACACGTGGCGGAGGAATACGGCTTTCGCACCGCGACCACCGAGGAGGCGGAGGCACTGATTCATTCGGGAGTCAAACGCAAACACCTTGATCGGGAGGTCTCGCTCTTGACGAGGGCGACTTCATCTTCGTCACGGACGGCGCGCGCGGTGCGGATATGGCGGCGGTCTGCAAGAAACTCCACGCGCTGTACCGTCCAAACGGGGACGGCACCGTTCTTCTGCACTCTACGGGCGCAAGATCACGTTCTACTACCCTGCCGTCAAACGAAAAGGATCTGACGCGGGCGGCCTTTGTCGCGTTCTTTACGCTAAAGGGACCGAACGACTGGGCTGCGACGCTCGCGGACAATCCCGGCTCTTCATCGAACGAAAAGGATGTCGCTGCATTGGAGCAAAATCTCGCACGCTACTTCGGGAGTTGTCTGCGCAGCGCACTAGGAACAAAAAAGGGGGCTGTTCATGAATGCTCCCTATCGGCTCGCTGCGCTCGCCACTTCCCCCGCTCTGGCGGGGAAGCTATATGCCATAATCCCTAGCCTCCCCGTGCGATACGGGGAGGGGACCGCGTAAGCGGTGGAAGGGGCGCTTGTAGCGATACCGCTGACATGAACAAGGGCTGTTGCATGAAGTTTTCTAGCTTCGTGCAACAGCCCCTATTTTTTGTGCGCCTTCCAGCGTCGCGCGATTCCTCCGCTGATTGGGCAATGGGTTGCGAAATCGTCCCAAGAACACGAGCACTGGCGATTGGTTGACGTTGACCACGCCTCCGTCATGATGGGGAGGGCTGAGGACAGCTATGCCAATGGATCGTCGCCGTATGTGTTCGGGCCATCCGTCCCCTTTTTCACCCACAGGAAGATCAGAACGAAGAAGTTCAACGGCGGGACCAGCATGAGCAGGGAGAGCCAGCCGCTCTTGCCCAGGTCATGCCAGCGGCGGATGATGAGCATAAAGCCGCCAACGCCCAAAACCACCATGAGGATGAGCGGCACCAGCGCGAGCAAATGCATCACCACAGAGGAGGCTTCTGTCATTTCCGTCATGACGGTCGACATCATCGACGAGAGGATATCTCAGCAGAAAAACCGCGCAAGATGAATGGTTTTACGGTTGAGACGTCCCCGATAGGTGAAGAACATATCCTTGATACTCTGCGCTGAGGGGGGCTGTCCCTCCGCGGCACCGTCGTATGTGCCCGTCTGCTGCTGTGTCGCTTGCTGCGGCATCTGCTGCATCGGAGCATGCTGTATCTGCGGTGGGTGCCCGCCCGTTCCTCCTCCCATTACTCCCCGACGGCTCCTCCGGCTGCAGCGCCCATGCCGCCGGCAGCAGAGCCCATCGAATGCATCGGCTGCGGGGGCTCCTGTTGTGCTGTGGGCGGCGGCGGTGCAGGAGCTGCTGGAGGGGCGGCAGGATGGGGCGGAGCTGCCGCGACCTGCGTGCCGCAGTTCGTACAGAACCGCTCCCCCTGCATTCAGCTGATTGCCGCAGTTTTCACAGAACGCCATGATGATTCCTCCTTATCGAAAAAAATATGTCGCTTACTCCATTATAGTCGAAAATGCGACGAAAGGTACTGTAGTAAATGACAGCTTGACAAAATTTTTATGGATGTAATAAGATATAAATATCGAATTGTATGAATATGCTGAAAGACAACTCCCATGCAGACCATATCTCCCATGCGCCTGATTGTCGCTGCGCTCTTTGCGCTGAGCGCCCTTCTCGGTTCGCCGTTCGTCTCCGATGCACCGCTCGCCATCGGCGCGCCCGCCGCCGCACAGGGCAGCCGACGTACAGACGGAGCCGCGCTACTGGCAGATGTACTACAACTTCGCTCCGCCAACGGATGAATTCATCGCAGGGCTCGCGGCGGAACAGGGTGTCGCCTATACTCCGGGCAAGAAAGGGGAGGCGCGCTTCTACGCCGATGACGGACGGCCGATCTACCCGAGCAACGACGGCGCTGTCGGACTGATCGTTACAGTCACGCTGCCTACGGGCGACGTACTGACCCGCTACGGCGGCCCTGGGGGGCGCACGTCTCGCCGGATGGCATGACGTTCGAGCAGCGTGCACTCCCGAGCACGACGCGTGAGGGCGACTTCCACGTCTACCGCGTCGAGCGTGCCATCGACGGCGTGCAGAAGGGGAAGATTGCCCCGTGGTTCGGACGCCTGGGCGGGGCATTCAGTACAAGCTCCCCGACCGCATCGTGAATCTGATGGAGGCATCCATGCTGCGTGAGGTGGACTTGGCCGAGGAGAACGAGGCGGCGTAATACACGAGCTGCTGTAGAACAAATTTTCCGACTGCACTTTTTTTCTTGCATTCCTCCCGTTTTTTCTATAATGGAAAAATTCTACACGGACAGGGGTGCTCTCATGAAGATTCCAATGCGTCAATATATGGCGCTGCTCGGCATTACGATTGCCGCATTTATCTTTAACACATCCGAGTTTATACCGATCGCCCTGCTCATCGATATCTCGAGGTCGTTCTCCATGACGGAGGCGGCGACGGGGCAGATGATCACGATCTATGCGTGGGTGGTTGCTCTGCTCTCACTGCCGCTCATGCTGCTGACCTGCCGCATGGAGCTGAAACGGCTTCTGCTCCTGATGGTCGCGCTCTTTGGGCTCGGGCAGCTCGTCTCGGGGCTCGCGACGAGCTATGATGTGCTGCTCGGCGCACGCATCATCGTCGCCTGTGCACACTCGATTTTTCTGGTCGATTGCCGCCCCTGCTTGCGACGCGTCTCGTGACGCGTGAACATCGGCCGATGGCACTCAGTATGATCGTGACGGGCAGCTCTGTCGCGACGATTGTCGGGCTCCCGCTCGGGCGTGTGATCGGTTTGGCCGCAGGGTGGCGCATGACGTTCCTGCTGCTCGCTGTGGTCGCCGTCATAGCGTTCGTCTATCTCGCATTTCTCCCTGCCAAAACGGGCACCGGGAGAGGGTTCACCATCGGCGAACTGCCGTCGCTCGTCCGCCAGCCTGCACTTGCGTGCATTTACATCATGACGGCACTCTTTGCAACGGCGTACTTTACAATGTACAGCTACATCGAGCCGTTCCTGCACAATGTCGCAGAGTTCTCGCCCGATCTGATTACGGCGGCACTCATGCTGCTGGCGTCAGCGGAATCGCTGCGAGCCTTGTTTTCTCCAGGATGTATGGAAAGCGCCGCTTTTTCCCTGCTGCGCTGGTGTCTCGTGGGAGTCGCGGCCATGCTCTTCCTCTGGCAGGCGGCATCCATCTCCGTCGGCACGATGATCGTGCTCACGATGCTGCTCGGGATGCTCGCAACGCTCTACAACACGATGTTCCAGGCGGAGGTTCTCGCAACGGTCCCGCGCGACGCATCGACCGTTGCGACGGCGATCTACTCGGGCATCTTCAACCTCGGTATTGGCAGCGGAACGTACATCGGCGGGCTTTGCAGCAGGGGACGGCCACCTCGCCCACATCGGCTACATCGGCGCGGCGATTGCCGGCGCTGCAGCCCTCCTCTGCCGCTACGTCTATGTGAGGGAGACGTGCAGGGGAGATAACCTCATACATAGCCCCGCCGCATTCGGAGACAACTGAATGCGGCGGGACTTTTCGAGGGAAGCAAGGATACATCCAACAGCATCATTCTGATGTATCTTTTTCCTGATCGGGCCCGCGATCCTTCACATAGCTCTTGCTATGCGTCAGGTTCGCCTCCTTGACAGGACAGAATCTGTGCCAATCGGACGGGCTTCATTTTATCAGCGGCTCCCTAGCTTTACTAACGCTTACACAAATTAGCCGTGCATGGCGGACGTCCCTGTTTTTCACAGCACACAACAACTCTGCGGCACATCTCACCGCATCACGCGGTTGAGCAGCGTCTGGAAATCATTCACGTGCTCGTGAGATCACGCAGTCACTATGCAGTTTTTCAAACAGCTTCTTTGCACCACGCTATTTTTGCCTCCTCAATCGGACGAAGCTGGAGCGAGGAGAGCGTTCCCTTCGTCTCCGCGACGAAGTAGATGTGCCGCACCTTCCTTGCGAAACACAATCGCCTAGTCCGGCGCATAGCTGCCGACCGGCGTTGGGATGGCGAACCCGCGCGGCAGCTTTGCATAGATCAGCACCTCGTCCCTGCCATCAAGCGCCTTGCCAAAGTCATGCTCCACCTTGCTGTCTGCGAACACATAGTCCCTGGATCGCCCGTTCCGCCTCGTATGCCCCGGCAGGGACGCTTCTCCGTCGCAAAAGATACTCGCATCGTAACTGCCCTCGATCGTATTGTACGAGATATGGTCGACGATGCGCGTTGCCTTCTGCTCGAGAATGAGGCGCGTCACAGTGCGGATGAACTCCTCGGGGTTGTAGCGGTAGCTCGCAAACACCTCCGCCTTGAGCCCCCGTGCAAGATCGCCGCGACCGTGCGCCGCGTGAGCGTTGTCCCAGCCGCGATCTTACCGATCAGGTCATAGGTTACCGTCGCCGCATGCGCGTTTCAGCGTGCTCGTCCGGCTCTTGCCTTAGGCAAAAGCTCGTGCCGTCCGCCACCATCTGCGCATCCAGATCTGTCTGCTGACCGCCAGGTGATCGTGTATTGAGACGGCTGACACGCAGCTCGGCATTGATATGATCAATGGCACCACGCCTCTATTCTCCTCGCAAAAAGGTAAGCTGTGACGAGTCCATTATATGTATTTTCCTATAACTAGACTTCTCTTACTCTCGTGTAAGACCATGATTCTCGCGGTATTTTATATCATTCTCCACTTTATCATATAGTATGATTGTTGGGTCCAAGTTCTTCATAATTGATCGCCCAATTTCCGAAGGTAATTGGATTCGGTGCAGCAACAAACAGGTGTATCTTTACATCCTCACCATGCGTCGCTCGAATCTGATCCAGAGTTTCTCGATATCTCATCACGAAACTCAGTAATTTGCTCCTCACTTTGCAGGAAATGCACACTTGGTTTGTCTGCCTGAATAATATACGATGGCTGTTTGGGGATCAATTCCGCTTGAATTGTTCCACTGATATTGATCAACAGATTGACATCAGCAGACGATTTTTCCTTCGGAGATGTGCTGCCGATATGCCCACCTGTTTCTCTCCATTTCCACTCACATGTATCTCGAAAATACTGGAAACTCCTCGTCTTTCTTTTATCACCAATCCGATAGCCCAAATAGCAGCTATACGGAATTTGACACATGATAAAGACGGCATAGCTCTTTTTGATCTGCACCATCTACATACAACGAAATACGCTGATCGATTCGCCGCATAGCTTCATTTATATCCTCTATCCCCGAAAGGTCGATGCGAATCTTTTTCTTCCATCGGATAGTACGGAAGTAGGGCTTCTATTTCATCTTTCAAGTCAATCGTCGAGGTCTGCCCTTGTATCTTGCTTTACAAGTTCAATGACACGAAGAGGTAATCCTGCCCAAGACCAGTGAGGTGGAACACACGATTCTCGTGTTCTGCTTTCATTTCTCTTAAAAGTTCAACAGGGTATTTATCTATATACTTAGAGTCGTCAATGAGATTATTATGCTCAGGGCAAACTAGCATCAAATTGCTGATATCCGTGGCAAGTTTCGAGGGAATCCACATTTCCCCTCGGTCCTGTTGGTTTCCAGCTGATGATATGTGCTATTTCGGATGAATTTCTACTTCTCTGTGTTGTCCCATCCTTATAAATACACTTGTGCCATCCTCGAAATTTCACATCTGCCGGCTGCGCGTGCCCATAATTCTCGCTGGATTTGCAGTGGAATACGCGGTCTACCTTTTAGATCTGCCATTATATCACCTCATAATTATTTTCATTCTTCCAATTTCGATGACACTCGCATTCCGCACTGTCCAAAAACCAATGCACTCAATTCCTACAATTATGAAAAACAGTTCATCGAAATTGTGTATTCGCTGCGATATTTTTCCAGTTATTGATATCAACAGTTGACGGCTTAGGTACCTTTTTCGTTATGTGTATGCCATTCACCTAAATAACTCTTTCGATGTCGAGGATTCCCATAGCTCATCCATGATCTCCTGATGCCCGGTGCTCCTTCGGATAAAACGAAACCGCTCCATAAGATCTTTTACGTTGTGGATGTGTCATGTCAGTTATCAGCAGCCTGTTACACAAAGACCGGTAATATCCGATCAGTATGCCCCCGTTTCTTTTTGAAAAATCACTTTTCCTCTGGATTTCACTAAACTCCGCTACAATATTGGACGCGATATCAAGCTGTACGGATGTACTGCCTATGTTGATAACATCATCTTGTTCTTGCATATGCTACACCTTTGATTTACGGGAATGTTTTGACATATATTTCCATTTTGCGGTAAAAGAACGTTGTAATACTCAGATACCCGATACCCATGCTTTACCAGCTCATCTTGAGAACCTCCCCAAGAGCTTATTTGATTTTCCAAACACTCTCCTTGAAGAACTTGAGAGCTGCCAATCGCGATGTCATAATCGCAGTTTGCTGACTATCTAATGTCGAATACGCAACAAAGGATCCTGCACAGCCGGAAATACTCTTCTTAAAATCCTGTCCGGGAGCAACAAAACTTCCACGAAACGAAACGCGATCATCTGATATCGTATCTGTGTACAAACACTGCAGACAACCACCATTGATATTGACAACCATTGCATGACCACCAACCCCATACGGTTCATTGAAGCATACAATAAAAGGGAACAGCAATATTGTGCTCTTTGCAGTGCTTTGTTTATTGCTAAATTCAGCATAGGTTCCCCAGTTTGCAGAAACAATGAGATCGTAGTTTTGCAATGCCTCAGGATTCTGCAAAAAGTTGTTCTGCATCGTGATTTGGAACATTTAACACGTTCACCTCTACATGTGGATACTGTCCCACTAGGTAGATCTTCATCAAATCTGCCTTATTTTTATACTGCAGAGCATCCTTGAATCCGAGTATGTGACGATGCACATTGTCTACAGTCAGGCAGTCTTTATCAAGAAGCGCTATTGTCCCTACTCCACACTGGCAGAGATTCGCTGCAAAGAAATCCCCCGATCGAACCACAGCCAATCAATAACACAGATTTTCTCCGCAGTTCATGATCTCCACATCCTCCGCGCTTCAACATATACGGATAATCTATGGGCAAGGTCATCATTGGCTCTACATGACATTTGTGCTTCTTTCCGACCTTGCAAACGGTTTTATTTTTATAGTAAAGTCGAAATCCCATATAGAAATCTCTTTGCTTGAATGGTATGGATAACAACAAAAAACAATACAAAGGTCTTACGAGGCATATTTAAGAATTCTTGAAATTTCCTTTTTGTGCCCCAGTAATATTCATAGTACAAAAACTCCTCAATTCTTTCCATGTATATTCTTTTTATGGGAAGAATGTCAAAAACTCCGTAAGCGCATCAGTATGCACGGTATCTTTTAATAGATGATCCGAATCTTGCCCATAGTAATGGTGCAATAAGTATTCCGATTCAGACTCTGTATCCGAGAGAATACCATACCTGTCCCCTACTACACAATTCAAGTTTCTGTATTCATTTCCGGTTAAGGGAGACAAATTCGTATATATAAATAAACTTTTGCCCTGCTCCCCAATATGCATTAAATTCGCGCGCCACCTCCAACCTGTATTCCGGGCTGTTCGGCTGAATCTCAAGAATATTGACAGCCCGATCATAAGCATCGAGCATCACCTGTTCCGGCAAATCACTGCGAATCAAAAGAGATGTGTCGTCGAACAAACGAGATTTTTCCATCCGGGGAAACATGCGGATGAAATCGCTCCGGCTCCTTTACTCGGATGATTGGAAACTTTTCAGGAAACCCATTTGCAGCATCAATAACAAGTGAAAAACACCTGTATTCAGCTTCACGCACATTGAAACACTCTCGGCTCCTCCGGAAGTGTTTCAAAAATTTACATTTCGTTTCTCGTTTAACGCTGAGATCGCGGTCTCAGCGATATCAACGACTACCCGTTCATGCTGACTCCGATGTGCCCACATAGCTTTTTCTACCGTAACAGGAAAATCCTCACCAAAATATTTCTGTCATCATCTTGCAGGCATCTGATCCTCATTTTCTACAGCTTCAAGCTTTTGAAATCAATGTATCAATTTTATGATAGAAATCGTTCTGCTGTTTTGCTGTCATCTTCTCAAAGAGATTGTTTTCCGGTTTCACAGGAAGGCAATGACTGATCGTATAGCAGGAACATTGGGCATTTTCATCCCACCTCCAAGAAAAACTATTTTGTATAGCTATCATGAGGTTTTTGAACGCAGTGAAGTCATCATAGTGTTTCTTTGTCGGATCCATTTCAAAACTAGGGTTAAAATATGTATATGCCAGTGCCGTTAAGGCAATGCCGGTAGGAGCGCCGTTGCCGGAGGGACTCAAAATTTCGGTTCTTCCATTTCTTGGCATAGCGTATGATTCTTCGAAATTGCTTTCTATCATCAGCATCAGTAAAGCGATCATGGAGTAAATCAATCAAAGCCTGTGGATCACTCTCCTCCCAGTACCGGTAATCCGCAGAAGAGTTTTTCCTTTCCCTTTGCAATATAGAGCTTTCCATCCGTATTATGCGCTGCATAGACAGCAAAATCAACGTGATACGCCGCCTCACCATCTTCCTGATACGTCACGGTAACGCAGGATCTACGGATCTGAACCTTCTTCGTATGCCCAGCCAAAGCATCATATACCCATACTTGTGCGGGATCTTCATAGTCTTCTTTCTTTATCTGAAATTTAAGACCAACATCGATATCATAGTCTCCATCATCGGCTTGGATCCCTGTTCCCATCGCATAGCTTCCCTGGTTAAAGTGCGTATAAGATGCTACCTCCTCAGAAATGTTTTGACGCAACTTATTCAACAGGATCTCCGTTTTTGACGAAGCGTGTCATTCTCGTCACTCAGTTTGATTGCTTCGTGAAACTTTATAAACTCCGATTGTAAATTCACCATAGAATATCATCTCATTTCTTTTATCATATAGATTCTAACATCTCATCTAACAACACGCTGTGAAATCTCATTCTTGAGTTTCACATCCGAATACACAAAACCTCTGTCCTGAAGCTGCTGCGTGACCTCATTGTATGCGGGGCTTTCCTCAGGACTCTCTGATCGTGAGCAGAACGCAAAATTCCTGCTCCAGTTTTTCTCTCATTTCTCTGAATTCCCGTTCGATTGCCTCGCGGCACAGCATTTTTCTATCCTCATATACCACTTGCGATCCTTCCAAAGCGAAGTTCTTTCTATTTCCGGCAGTCATCTCGTCAAGATCAATCGCATATTTTGATCGGGTGAAACTTCTTTCCATACCGTAATAGCGTTCTTTCCGTTGCGAATCTTTTTCTCTTCCGTCGCGCCAAGCACTTTTCTGCTGTAATGCTCTTCCGCAAGAGGTTTGCGCCATTTTTCCGGTCCATAGGCATTTAGAATCATTGGCTTTACTAGTATCACGCTGCTTGATGCCCGTCATCGTCCCAAAAGCACGCTGATATCCGACTGGCAGTATTCCGCTCCTTCCGATGCCGCGCGCAGAACGGGCGCACTGACTACGGTAAGTATAATCTGACCACGGTAAAACCCATCATTACCAACCAAACTCTTCGGAAAGGGAACTCCAAAATGTTGATAAACTGACTTTTGGGAAGTGAATCCCACGAGATCAGCGTGATCTCATGCTCCGAGTTGCCTGCAGAATATCCCGCGTTCCAGGCGGCATTCCAAAACCCCATGAATTTGACCTTGTCTTCCATGTTCATGCGCTGTCCTGCGGGATAGCCTGCATCATGAACCATGAGAGCCTTTTGATGAGCAGCGGGTCGAAATCCTCCGCCAGGAGGTGATTCAGCTCTGCCGCGATTCGCGCGATCCGCGGGGTGGAAAAAGCTCGTCCCAGAGCGCGTGCAACCATCCCTGCACGATCAAGAACCCTCACGCCCGTCATTGTAGTAGTGCCATCCGGACGCCTTCCCGTATTGCTCCGTAAGCAACAAGATCGGCTTGATAACGTAGGCCGGTCCAGGGCCGCATCTGGTAAACGGCGACGGTGTATCAATCAGCGAGATCATACTGCCCTTTCTCCCCCGCAATGGAACCGACAACGAGTGCCCTGACGGAATCCGCCATCGTTGTAATCCGCCCATGTTCATCCCCGTGCAGAAAAGCGTTGCTGTTACCGGCGGACTTTGATAATGAGCACATTGTTCTCATCGGCACATTATCCAGCGCTATGCCGTGATTGCGAAAATGATTGCTTCGGCACATTCCTCAACCGTACCAACGGACATCGTCCAGATCTTGATGTCCTTATGTCGCTCAATGGCATCTCTGACATTATCAATAATATCCTCCGGATAAACCGTTTCTTTTCGAAGATCGGGGACAATGACCGCATCCATCATCGCTGAGCACCTGTGATTGCGAGTATCGTTCGTACCATTGAGTTCATCGCTGTATTCCAAGACGGATGCCACCATGGAACCGTGCCCTCTATCCTGATACTGGTCTTCATAATATTCCTCACTGGCTCTAAAAATCCATGGTGACAGGTATCTGTTCTTTTTCGATTCCGCTGTCAAGAACACCAATAACAGGGTATGTTTCACCTTTCTACAGGCTGTTTTGCCGTTGGTATGAGAGTATCATCAAGGAATCCATATCTTATGCGGATCGGAACCGCCTCTTCGATCGAAAAAGATGCTTCAAAGCCAAGCACGGTCTCCAAATCGGTAATGCTGATCGAGCGATACGCGATACAGATTCATATCCGTGGTGTATCGAGTCTCCCGTTCGATTTTTATCCCATGTGCGTGGCATTTAGCCTTGAACAAGTTTTGTGCCAAGGTGTTTGTATTCGGATCCCGATAGTCAATCGAGACGGATACGATACAGACGATTGTCGGGGTATAGTCACACGTTGCGGTTCAAACGGCTCGATTTCTGCAATCGTCGAAATCAGTTTGGAAAATTTGTGTATCTCGCAGCGTGCTCGATACGCAAAATGAGCTCAGTCTGTGGTCACTACGGATAGAAGCCGCCGTGATTCTTTCGGTTTTGACAGCTCTTTTGTTGCCCTCTGCCGGATTGGGGACATTTGAGGATTCACCGAGTTGCACAGCACGAATGCAATGCCGATGACATTAGACTTCCGATCACTGTCGAGGAGGTCAACCACCTGCCCGCGATGTGACTTCTTTGCAATCGCATCCTCTACAATCGTAGTTGCAACGACCATGGGGAGTTTACATTTTTCCTGTTTGCGTATTGCAAATGTGACAGCGACCTGTGACATATTTGATACAAGTTGCTGCAGAATGGTTGCATAAGTGCTTCACCTTGCAATACCCATGGGTGGCATCGTCGCATCTACCACCGCCTTCCGTACGCTGTTCGTCTCGTATTCTTTTTCAAAGAACTTAATCGGTAGCCGTTTCTCCATGTTTGCGCACTCCTTTCCCTAGATAGTTTCTGACCCGCCGTCTCGGAGATTCCGAAGTGGGCACCGATCAGTTTCTGTGTCACGCCATGATCGCTTAGATACTGTATCATGGCCGCCTGACTGTAGTTCCCATGATGTTTGAACAGAAATACCTCGATAATGTAATCCAGCATCCCGATCTCCACTGAAGCACAGCCTTTTTCAGCATATTTTGGACGATGTCCTTGATATCGGAATATGAGAGCCCCTTCCATCGTTTCCAATATGTGTTTCCATTGCGTCTCGGTAATACCCGAATCATCCGCAATCTCGGGAACTGCCTAATAAATCTGCGAATATCATTGCGCTCTGGCGCAGGAAGTTCAATGACGGTCTCGAAACCGGCGCCAAACCGCCTTATCGAGCATCCCAGCGTGATTTGTCGCTGCGAGGAGTATACCCTCCTGAGAAAAATCATCAATGTTCTGGAGGAGACTATTCTGCCACCGTTTCAGCTCACCAAGCTCATGTGCGTCATCTCTGGCCTTTGCAATTGCATCAAATTCATCAAGGAACAGAATGCACGGCTGTGTATACGCAAAGATGCGATGAATATTCTTCGCCGTATTCCCGAGCAGTGATGATATGAGCGTATCCAAACCGTGCCGTGACGAGAGGAGATTCCAGCCTCGAAGCAAGATATCTTCGCTGCACTTGTCTTCCCACAGCCTGGAGGTCCGTAAAGGAGTAGTGTTGTACTGGAGGTTCAGCCCCATGGATATCATTTTTGTTTTTACTTTGGATGGTATCCCTGAAGTCATCCAATACTGCCTGAACCGATTTACTAAGAATAATGTGCCTCAACAGAGGGCGCATAGTCAATCTCCGCAATATCGAGGCGACTTTCTTGATCTACAGGCAGCGTTGTCAATGTGTCCATAACCGCCTGACTTCCACCCACACGATTCAATGCAGACAGGGATACGTGCGCTCCCCTGTTTTTCCCCCGTCAGCCTCCATCTTCTTTGCAAGGAGACGGGAATAACTGGCAACTTTGACTGGATCCTTCCGCATTCCGGATTCTATGATTTTTATGATTTCTGCATAGTACATGGACGCCTCCTTCTATACGCTTTTATTCTATCACTATGATTTCCTGTTTTTCAAGTTTTTGCTGTTTTCTTTATAAAAACGTCGATTCTTTTATATAAAATGTCATTTTATACCATATATTTGTACTGACCTCATCTCGATGATTCAACGATATATCACACTACTTATCATTCGAAGATACAATATATATAGGAGTATTCCTCTTTACATAGAATTATCAACATATTATAATCCATCCTCTTCCCGTAACTACCCAATCTGTGTACGGCAAGGGCGGAGATTTTTCCCTAATTGAGCTGTGTTCTACAAGAATGGAGAAGTTATGGTCAACCTGTTTCATTACGCGACGAGCGAGCTCCTCGCAGGACGCTTTTATCTGCTGGCTGCTGGCACACGGGATAAAGAAACATCAGGCGGAAGATCCCCTGCTCTGCGCCCTGTGCGTTGGACCTCATACATCGTGTGCCGGGTCTCGAGACACGCGACGGAGATCAAGGAGATCCGGCAGCAGTACCGGAACATCGATGTGCTTGTCACGGTGGGCAATATCCACGTCATCATCGAGGATAAGACGGTATCGAACGTCCACGGCAATCAAATCGATGTCTATACCAACGCACTGATTCAGAGAGGTGTGCTAAAGGAAGATATCCGCACGGTCTTCTATAAGATCGTAGAGCAGTTCCATGAGGAGGATGTTGACTGCGCATTTACGCGTGCGGATATTTTGGAGATGTTGCAAAAGCACAAGGACTGTAATAGTGATATTTTCCAATCCCTACCTCGCCCATTTGGAGGAAATCGAACCAACACGGCAGCGTTCAAAAACCCGCCCCATCGAGGGGTGGAAATACTGAGGGTACACGCGGCTTCTTTGCCAATCTGCAAAAAGAGCACGCGGACTACAAGAGTCAATGGCTGGGGCTATGTGAGCAATGCCTCCGGTGGATTTATGGGCATGTGGTTCCATCGCCTCGATGACGAGCTGACGCTGAAGGCGATGGGCATCTACGAACACATCGAGGATATTTACCTGCAATTCGAGAACGATATCGCCTTCTCCGGGAGCGGGGAAGACGCGGAGAACGCGGCAGCCTACATACTCGCCGTAAAGGTGCGGGCAAACGCCGACGATCCGAAGGACAACCATCGCAGAGCCTCTGAAATCCGACGCGCACTCTATGAGTCGCCCAAAAAGAAACTGCCGGATTTTGAGAAAAGACCTTCCGTCCCGGTGTCTATATGACGGTCGGCTATCTCACGTACAACGAGAAAACTATGATGCCTGCGTCACCGAGGTCAAAGCTGCGCTGGACGAGATCGCAGCGGAATGGTCGCAACGATAAAGTGTATCTGAACGAGCAGTAGCACGATTCCCACAGATATGCTGCTATCTTCGGTCAGCAGAAGAGCCCGCCCCTGCTCCTGTGCAACAGGAAAGCAGAGACGGGCTCTTTTCATTGTGTTCTGTTACTCCGTCAGCATCTTTGCATAGAAGTCCTCTACGCGCCTCGGGGCTCATGGTCAAGTAGTCCTTTGAGAGCGCACTGACCCAGGAGCCGTAGGCGGGGTTCGGGAAGACGATGTACCGTGCGCCGAACCTCCTCTGTGCAGCGTCGATGGCTGCATTCCGTGCGACGCGGTTCATGCCCTTCGTTCCGAGGGGAGATCGCCCACGTTGTCGCCCATGTAGACGACGACATCATAGTCCTCTGTGATCCGATCAAAAACGCGGCTGCTTGTCGCTCTTTTGCCGATCCTCCATGAGGAGGACGTGCTCCGCGTCCACGGAGGAAGCCGAGTGCCGTGAGATTCTGGATGGTCGGCTCGTAGTTGACCTCGCTCCAGCGGTTGCTGACGTAGAATATCGCAACGCCGCGCCGTGCGACCTCGTTGAGGAACTCCACCGCGCCCGGCATGGCCTCGAGCGACCCTCGTGCACGGTCGCGCGCCACCAGAGGCATCGTAGCGGCCGTTGCCCGCGGCGGCAGCCGCCGCCATAGCGCGCGTGTTGTCCGTGACGGTCTCATCGCAGTCGAGGACGATGGCGAGCGGCTTTGCCGCTGCGAGCGGCGGGGTCTCGCCTTCGCGCGGTCGATCGCCATGAGCGCCGCATTGTAGCCCTGGTAGCAGAGCGCACGGTACTCTGCCGAGGTGCACATCCAGAGGAGCGCCATATACTCGGCATCGGCGAGCTGCTGTGCGCTTACCTCCTCCTCGGTCAGCGGCAGTATCGGTGCGTCCTGCGGATTCGCTGCGTACGCCGCGCCGCTTGCCGCCGTCACGGTCGGTGCAGCATAGCCCCATGCGCTCCCGCCGAGCAGGAATGCCGCACAGCCGAGTGCGAGTGTTTTTTTCCACGGGTTCTTCCACTGGATGTTCCATGTGTTCATTGTGAAATACTCCTTTTCCTAAGGGCTCACCGAACTGATCAGCGATCCCTATATCAAAATTTTCAACCTATTATAACACAAATTTTGAATAAAAAGAAGCTGCTTGAAAAACAGCTTCAAAAATCTTACTCACGTACCTCCACCTGACACATCCGCATCGCTGCGAGAGCGTTCGCGTGGCTCTCGGGGGTGACGCCCGCGCAGCATGAGGCATCGACGGTGATGCGCTTCTCGGGATAGAATGCCTTGAGGAGGAGGGCGTTGGATATGACGCAGATGTCGGTGCAGAGCCCGACGAGCTCCACTTTCATCGTAGTCCGCAATGGCGGCTGGGAGTGCGGTCGCGCCGAACGTGGGCTTTTCGATGACGGCTGCCGCTGCCCGTACAAATGGCTGGAGTGCGTCTGCGATCTTCCAGCCCGTCGTGCCGCGTATGCAGTGCTCAACGGGCAGCTTTTTTCCCCTCCTGCGTTTCGAGGTAGTCCGCGCCGTGGGTGTCCATGGTAAATACGAGTGCTGTGCCGGCAGTCTGCTCTGCTTTGAGTTTCTCCACGAGGCGGGGAGCATCGCCTGCGCCTCCTGCGTCCCGAGGGCTCCGTCCACGAAGTCGTTCTGCATATCTACAACAATAATTGCTTTTCCCATGATAATGCCCTCCATATCTGTTATGTATTCGCATTATATCATATTCTGCACGCAAAAGAGCACCCTCCCGTAGGATTAGGTGCTCTCCTGCACGAGGCGCTCAGGTATTCTTTGCGATGATCGCGCCCACGACAGCGCCGGCGATGATCGCTGTATTGATGCTGCCTTGCGAGTACCTCTTGCCGCCTTTCTTCTTGCGTTTGCCGCCCCACGCAAGCTGTCTGAACGTCATTGCGTCCATCAAAACTCGTGTATGCTGCCTGCTGCGGCACGCTGAGCGTGCTCGCGGAGACCTCAGCCATGCCCGCAGCGCCGAAGCTTACAGCACCGACGAGCGCGGCGACAGCCGTTCTCTTCATCATCTTTGTCGTCATCATGTGAACCACATCCTTTCAGAGGGAGGTAGATCATATTTTCGCCTTACAGTGTGATCATACCGATCTCGGATGGGAACTCCATTCGAATGGAATACAAATTCTGTTAGGAGTTACCCGCTAATTTTTTTGACAGAAAAATGACAGCGTATGAAAAAAAGACCGGCAGATGCCGGCCCTTCTATTAGAACGCTCATGTTCCCGATAGTACTGTGCCTTCCCGCTGAGGACATCGCCGCCGCGCGAGCCGTCCTCCGCCCATGGATTGAAAATCGGACCTCGCGCGTGCCAAGGTACTCGAGATCCCAGCGCTCGCAGGTCGGACGCGGCCCGTAGGGAGCGTGAGCGTGCATACGCCGTCCTCGTTATCGGCAGCCTCACCGTGCGTGAGGATGTGCTCCGCATCAATGCTGAGCCACAGCCCGTCGGCGAGGGCGGTGATCGCCATCGCGAGGGATCTCGATCTGCGCGGCGGTCGGCGGCTCGTGTCCGAGGTCTTCGGTCGTCGCCCCGACACAGCCGAGGAGGGCAGCGCTGATGCTGCCCACTGTTGCGCAGATAGGTCGCGGCAAGCACATCGTCGAGTACGCCGTCCCCGATGATAGATGCCGCCGTCCGCATCGACCTGAACATGGTAGTCGGCGAAGAACTGCCCGTAGTGTCCCGCCGTCCAGTGCAGATAGATCTTTACTCGCGCGCAGCAGCGTGCAGCGGCATAGCTGAGCGCAGGACGGTACGCCGCCGCCAGATGCCGCAGATTTGCACAGGTGATGCGCCGCATCGCTGCGGCGGAGAGTACGGCGCTCATCGCATCCCTCCTTCGACGGATCACGCATCATGACGGTGCGCCTGAGGAAGCCAATGAGCCCCGAGGCGATGTTGCTCGTCAGTCTCCGCGCTCCCGTAGAAGACGGAGAGGATCGCGACGACGACGAGTCCCGTCCCGACCATCCAGTCCACGCGCGGCAGATAGTTTCAGATAAAAATCTCCTTTCCTCGTGAGACAACGATTTCATCTATTGAAATATCTGCCGTTATCAGAGAAAAGGAGAGTCTGTCCTGCTTCACATTTTGGGAATCACGGATCAATACGTCTGCGCCTCTCAGGGCATCTCGTCCGCCCTGTCTCGCACCAATCGGACAGACTTCATTTGACTCAGCGATTCCTTTATTTTGAAAAATCCCTTTGATCAGCGGTGCGGGCGCATCCACCATCACACCGGAGCGGTGCACGTCTGTGGGAAAGCATACGAGAAAGTCACCGGGACGCATGATTGTCGAGGATGTGACGGCCTCTGCAGGGGTAAAGTCGCGCTCCTTCTCGTAATCTCCCATCTGCATCCGCTCGATAAGCTCACGTCAATGCGCTCCGTGCCCTCGGCAAGGACGTGGATGTCAATGTAGGTGCGGTGCGCCTCCCAGATTTTTCTCCTCAGGTGCGCCCGTTGTATAGCGCGCGATGTTGACGTGAGATCGTCGCCTGCAATCTTCTTCGTTCCCGTGGGGAGTGCCGCAAAGTCATGAGGCGCGTTAAGCGCCTCTTTGAGGCGCGGCGGAAGGAACGCATAGGTACTCGTCATATATGCCGCTGTAAAATCGCGGAATCTCCTCCGTTTTTCTCTCTATTTATCATTATTTATTGCAATTTATAGTATAATATTATATATTATTTCACCGTGAGACGTATCTCTGTAAAATTCTTCAACAGCTGCCCCCATGGAAAACGGCAGTCATTGATCTCATCACGCGCTGCATGAGACTGTGCTTGCGCTTCGTCAGCTGCATACAACCTTTCTTGTACCGTCAGCGGATCCATCGTTGACGCACAGCCATTCCCTATGATAAAATAAGAGCAGAAAAGGGCACCGCTCAGCGGTCGCCCTTTATGTGCGAGATTTCCGCCAAGGTTTGGAGCGCAAGGCGGGGGGCTTTCTTTTATCTTCTAACGGATATAATCAGCACGCTGAACACTACGAGAAACGTGAGAAATTCGTAGGTCTCCATACCAACCTCCCTCTAGGGGGCAAGAGTAGACCGCCCTTTCGGCAGTGCTTAGGCACAGTATATCATAGGAACATACAGTATCAGATGCCGCCTGGCGGGCAGCTTTTTTCTTATGGGTTCCTGAATTATGCCTGCACGAGCGACACGTGTTCGCCGATATATGCCCTGCTCTCAATCAGCTCCGCAACGATTGCCCTGCTTGCTTTTCCATTGGATGCCATAACTGCAATTTTTCATGTCTTAATACTTTCCAAAAATATTTTGTAATTAATTAAATTACAAAATGGGGTATAACACAGCAAAAAACATAACGTCAATAGGCACAATAAAATTTTTTTCACAAAAATACTCCCCAAACGATTCATCGCATTTGGGGGATCATACGATGCGGAAACGTGTCTCACCTCCGGCAGGAGCATGGAGAGATCCGGCATGAGCTTCGTGATGTCGCGGATGAAGACGCGCAGGACGCTGACCATGACCTCGGGGTCAAACACCTCGGGTTGTGGGGGACAACGACATCGGCGAGGATGGCGGTGTCGGAGGTGAGGTAGAACTTGACGAGGCGGTTGTCCTGATTCTGACGCATGAGCCAGCCCGTGAGGAGCATCGCGTTCGTATCGTCGACGGCGTTCTGCGCGAGGCGGATGCGGATGGTGGCGTATGCCGTGGAGTCGATGATATGACGATGGGCAGCCGCCGTTCCTCCACCCTCGATCTCGCTCTCAAAGATCACGGTATTGCGCTCATCGCCCGCCCTCACGAACCTGAAAACCCGTGATATTTTCCTTTTTAATATACTCTCGAATGTCTTGGCCGCTTGATCACGACCAACCACCTCCTCAAACTGCGCGTATAAATTGCGTTTTTAATAATGATTTATTATAGCACAGAGCCGCGAAAAGGGGAAGGGAAAAGGAGGAGAAAGGGTGCTGCACGAAGTTAGGAAACCCGTACAGCACCCGCTCGTCCTGAAATTGATCTCAGAATCTGTAGTTAGTCTTAAACCAGATGGTGCGCCCGGCTCCGTGGATGTGCCCGCCGGCAGAGATGCTGAGTGCGGGAATCGCCGCCTGCTGTAGTTGACGAACTCCAGCGTAGTTCTTGTTGAGGAGGTTGTCCACGCCGAGTGAGAACGTCAGGTTCTCGTCGGGACGGTAGGCAAGGCTGAGCGAGAGGATGCCAGCCGCCCGTCGGGCCGTAGTCCGTGCCCGTGACGCCGCTGTAGCCTTTGTGATAGCGGTTCTGCTCTGCTGACGAGACGCCAGACGGCGTTTGCCTCTGCCTTCTTGTGCGTATACTTCGCCGTGAGATTTGCCTCGAGCGGAGCGATCTGCGGAGCGCAGCATCGTTCTGTGCGGTCATCGCCGCGCGTGTAGGCGAGCGATGCACCGAGCGTCCACAGCGGAGAGACGGTACGCGTGACCTCCGCTCGAGGCCGTAGAGGCGCGCGTCTGCGCTGCTGAATCCGCCGACGGGTTTCCTCAGGATGAAGTCATCGACGCGCGCAGTAGAGGGAGAGATTCGCGTCGTCTTTTCATCTCGTATAGACCCAGCCAAGATCGAGCTGCGTGCTCGTCCTTGGCAGGACGCGTGTATCAGGCGCCGCCGTCTGGCCGTTCACGCGGTTGCCGTGCGCCGCCCATGTGTGGTACGCCTCCCAGTAGTCGGCGGGCGCCCGCGTGTCCGGCGCCGACGTAGAACGTGAGCGGCTGCTTTTTGCCGTGCGCTCCCAGCGAACGAAGCCACTGACGGCATGGTCGCTCGCACCGCCGGGGACGAGATCGCGTGAGCGCCCCCATGCCGTTGCGGGAAGCGGGCGTTGTGGTAGTCCGTCTCCGTTCGGTCGTAACGCAGTCCCGTGAGCAGGCGGCTGCGCTCCGTGAGGTCGCGGTTGTATTCGAGGAAGATGCCGAAACTGTTGATGTCCATGTCGTTGTTGAACGAACCCTTCAGCCGCTTGCAGCGCCTCGGCGAAGTAGTGTGCGCGTCGCGGCGCAGGTCGAGGCCGACGGCGGCGCTTGTCTGCGGTGAGAAGCGCAGGTCGGTGACGGCGCGACACTACCGCACGCGCTTCACGTCCGTGCCCATCGCGCGCGCAAGCCCGCAGGGCGCAGGGTGTAGTTATCCGCGATGTGACTGATCGTGCCGCGGTTGAAATTCAGCGTGAGTTTCTCTACGACGGGCGAGAGATGCGCCCGCTCGAACTTCACGGCGTAGCTGTCGCGGTCGAACTGGCTGCCGTCCATCATGCCGTGCGCGTACTTCGCCCAGCCGCGGCTGCGCGGTCGGTAGGCGACCCTCGAAGAGGGTGTCCCGGCCGGGGTGAGACCGACGATGCCCGTGAGGCTGTGGCGGCCGTAGCCGAGTGGATGCGGCGTCCGTCGCCGTCTGCGTAGTCACGTGAATAGTTGCGCGTCCGGATGATGCGCATAGCCCTCCGAGGCGCCTCGCCGCGACATCGGTCAGTCTGTCGAAGCGATGACTCGACGCACCGAGAACGGAGACGCTGCCGCGCACGCCGGGGCGCTCAAAAACGCCTGTCTCGCGCTCGAAGATGACGCTGCCTGCGATGCTTGCGCCGTAGCGGACGCTCTGCGGCCCCCTTGTTCACGATGATGCGGCTGAACGTCCCGGGAAACGCGTAGGGTCGCCGTGGATCCATGCGGTTCGGGCAGCCGCCGGACATGCCTGCCGCCGTTCATGTCCATCACCATGCGCGAGCCGCCCATGCCGCGCATCATGGGATCGCTGCCGAGTCCGCCCCTGCGGACGACGGAGAAGCCGGGATTGTTTTTGAGATAGCCTGCACCGTCGGCGGCGGGAATGGGCTGACGCGGACGCTGCGGGTCGGTGGAGAGTGAGCGGTGTCGCTGTACGGTAGCCTGTGACGATGACCTCATCGAGGGTGAACTCGTACATTTCCTCGCCTGCGGGGACGGGGAGCGTCGCGTCGTGTATATCCGTCGGCATGGTCTGCGCTGCATACGCATGCGCACCAAAACATGTTGCGCTGAACGCCATGCCGAGAAGGGCAAGGCGGCGGATCGGTCGGGTCATTTCGTGTACTCCTGCGGGGATAGAAAATGAGATTGATTATCTGACAGATAGCAGAATGATAAACATAATTCTGATAGAGAATGCAAATAGAAAATGTGAATCGAAGAAGGCTATATGAGAACGGGATGGAGAAATTCGAAAAGACTCGTGGTTACGGATCGCAATGGGCGCTGCACGAAGTTTTCTAGCTTCGTGCAGCAGCCCCGCTGGATACGGTGTAGTTTTAGGCAGGAGTACCGCGCTCAGTGATGAAAGAGGCGGATGTGGGTCATCGCCATCGCGATGCCATCACTTGTCGCAGGTCTCGATGACGCTGTCGTCGCGGATCGAGCCGCCGCTCTGCGCGATGTAGGAAACGCCGCTCTGATGGGCGCGCCTCGACGTTGTCGCCGAACGGGAAGAATGCGTCCGAGCCGAGGGCGACGCCCGTGATCGTTTTGAGGTAGGCACGTTTCTCTGCGGCGTGTGAAGGGCGCGGGCTTTTCCGTAAAGAGCCGCCGCCAGTCGCTCGTGAGCAGTGTGTAGTCGTCCCCGTCGCCCGCGGTATAGACGTCGATCGCATTGTCGCGGTCGGGGCGCCGGATATCGTCCTCGAACGGAGGGCGAGCACCTGCGGACTCTGGCGCAGCCGCCAGATATCCGCCTTTATTCCCCCGCGAGGCGTGTGCAGGACGCGCGACTGCTGTCCCGCGCCGACGCCGATCGCCCTGTCCGTCGACAGCGTAGCAGACGGAGTTGGACCGTGTGCATTTCAGCGTGATGAGCGCGAGCAGGAGGTCGCGGCGCGCGGCATCGGGGATGTCCTTGTTCGCCGTCGGGCGGTCGGTCAGGCACCTCCGTGATCTGCACGTCGTTGCGCTGCTGCTCGAAGGTGACGCCGTACACATCCCTTTGAGGCTCGAGCGCGGGCGGCACATAGTTTTCGTCCATCTGGAGGACGAGATAGCTGCCTCTGCGCTTGCTCTTTAGGATCTCGAGCGCTTTCTCTCCGCATACTTTCCCGGCGCGATGATGCTGCCGGACACCCGCCGCGCAGGAACCCGCGAGGCCTCGTCGCATACATCGGAGACGGCAGCAAAGTCGCCGTAGGAGCTCATGCGGTCGGCGCGGCGTGCGCGGACGTATGCACACGCGACAGGGGGAGAGATCGCGCCCTCGGCTTGGGCCGCACGGGCGAGCGTATCCGAGAGCGGTCAAAACCGAGCGCTGCGCCGGCGGGACCGACGTGCTTGAACGAGGCGGCGGCGGGCAGCCCCGACATCGCGCGCAGTTCGCGGACGAGCCGCCAGCTGTTCAGCGCATCGAGCAGGTTGATGTAGCTGGGGCGGCCGTTGAGGACGGTGAAGGGGAGGCCGCTCTCTGCAAAAGACGCGCGCGGGCGTCTGATTCGCTGCAGCCGTATTTCAGTGCGATTTCGTTCATCGTGAGTGCTCTTTTCTCTCGCAGGTATTGCTTTGTTTCATTATAACGGCGCACGGATAGATTTTCAACTGGGGAAGGCGCACGCATCATTTTCGTGCACCGAAAGGACTGCCGTATCCGTCTGCACCGCTGCAAAAAGTCTGTCCGCGCTCTTCCATGATCCCGTAGATTCGCCTGATGGCGGGTCTTTTTAGTCTATCCTGCCGGAGCACAAATGTATTTGACGAATTTCTTATCCTGTCGTATAATGAGTATAGAAAAAGGTGCTGTCGTAAACGGTCAGCCCTGAGCTAGTAGTGAGAAAATCCCGCCCTAATCTTGGTCAGGGACAGGCGGGTTTTCTTATGCCTTTATCGCAACAACGCAGATTGTCAGCGAGGAACACGAGCGACAAAAATCGTAAAGTTCCATCAGCAACGCCCCCTTTCAGGGCTTCGATTGACCGCCCTACCGAATCGACAGCACCATCGTTATTAGAGCCCACAAAAGACAGCGCCTCGGCTGTCTTTTTATTGGGCGTGTTCCTCTAAGTGATTGCGAAAAATACTGTGCTTTTTGGTCTGCAAAAAGAGTATAATAGATACACTGAGAAAGAGAGGGGATGCGGTACCGCGTCTGGCTCATATTGCGTTTTTGAATGTGCTGCCCTGACGTATGCGCTCGCGCACGGGGCGGCAGAGGGGCTGGATATCCTGCGCGCGACGCCGGCCGCGCTGAACGGGCGGCTCGAGGCGAAGAACTCGATGTCGGGGTGTCTCGATCACGTATGCGCGGCATGCGGACGACCTGCCCATTCTGCCTCGACGTGCATCGCCTCGGACGGCGATGCGCAGCGTCCTCCTCGTCAGCCGTGTGCCGGCAGAGGAGATCGGCACGCAGCGCGTCCTGCTCGGATAAATCCGCATCCTCGCATGCGCTGCTCAAGATCATCCTGCACCGCGCGTATGGTGCTGCGCCCGCTCTATGAAATACGCGTACTCACGCCGGATGATCCTGTGCCGGAGGGGCGGCGGCATCCATGTTCATCGGGGACGACGCACTCGAACTTTACCACCGCCCGCCCAAGGGCATCTACATCTACGATCTTGCACGTGAGTGGAAGCAGCTGACGGGCGCACGCATGGTGTTCGGCATCTGGGCGGCGGTACGGTCGTTTGGGGCGGCACATCCGGAGGCACTTCGCGTGGTGCATGGACGGATCGCAGAGGCGTTCCGGCGCTGGAATACGGTGAAGGAGGCGGCGATCGGCGAGGTGCTCTCGGACGGGCGCTTTACACGCGCACAGCTGACGGAGTATCTCGGCAGCGCTGTGGTCTGGCAGCTGGACGCAGAGACGCTCACGGGGCTACGACCTTTTACCAGTATGTGGCAGAGGATCTACTGATCCCCGCACGCCCCGCGATCGAACTCCAGCCCATGTTTGACGTGAATTTCACTCTTTATAGTAAAATATTCCTATCTATGGCTGCACTGCTCACGCACACAGCAGCATATGAAAAAGGGAAAGAGATGAAGGGAGATCGATAGACATGCAGATACGAAAACCTCTTAGCAGTACGGGATTTCGCGGGCTTGGGAAAAGCAGCATCAGGAGCATCGTCAGCTTCCCGCAGTGCACTCACGCTAGGAGCCATGCTCGCCGTGAGTGCTCCCCTTGCGATACACGCACCGGGCCGAGGCGGCACATATCCTCGTAAAGGAGGGGATGCGCGGGCCTGTTGTGCAGCATGTGCAGGAGCTTCTCATCATAGGGCGGTTATCTTGACGGTGCAGCGGATGGTGTCGCAGGACCTCTGACCCGTGCGGCGATTGAGGAGTGCCAGCGGGCACATTCCCTCGTGGTCGATGGCGTGTGTGGAGAGGCAACCTATCGTGTCCTTTCGGGCGGTGTGCCGTATGACCCTGTGGCGCTCGGTATTCCTGAGGACCGCGGATCGCAGGTGAGCCGCGGCACTGGCCGCTCACTCTACGTGTCAGCAACGGCGTACAGCGCATTTGATCCCGGCAATACGAATCGTACCGCGACGGGGACGCTCGTACGTCATGGCGTGATTGCCGTTGATCCATCTGTCATTCCACTCGGTACACACGTATTTATTCCCGGTTATGGCGAGGCTGTTGCCGAGGACGTTGGCGGGGCAATTATGGTCATCGTATTGATGTTGCATTCGATACGCATATGGAGTGCTCTGATGTTTGGACGGCAGGATCTCGAAATCTTTATCATGGAGTAGTGCGACTGAATATGAAGGTATCGACCGAGCGGGCGAACGAGTGGATCCGCTATGCGACGGCGTCAGGCGTTTATTTTTTCTGACGATGGTCGCGTGTTACATCAATATGGGACAGGATATGGGCGCGGAGTATTTTCTCCCTGCGCTCATTCCAGTCCTTGCGGTTCTCGCGCTCATGCAGTACGGGACAGGAGTTCCCTTCTCACGCGGCATGCTTGGGGGCGATGGTGCCGGGCCCGTTTCAGCCTGACTTTCCCGCTTCTCATACGTGGACGTATGCGCGGGACTGGTACCGATCGCTGGTTTTCTCGACTTCCGATCGGGACTGCGTACATCATGATGCTTGCAGCGCTTTGGCGGTGCGCTCTTCACCTCGGACAAAACGCCCTGACAGCAGCGTTTCTGCCGTACTCGGCTTTCTCATGTCCCTCATCCCACTTACGCAGATTGCCTCACTACATGACGGTCTGGCACGCGCTCAGTCCCTGCCTCGCTCATGGCGCTCTACCTGACGAACTGGCACGAGGCAGGGGACCGCATCGAGTCGACGGTGGGGATACTGCCCGCTATGCTCGTTGTTCTTCTTCTGCTCGTGCTCGCTCCATCTCATCGTATCGCAGCCATCTTGCATTTGCACATCGCGTCTATCCGAGCGCAGAGGGATCGCGCATGGATCGCTGGTCGCAGTCATGCTTGTCGCGGCGGGCGTGCACATTGCACTCATCCCCGAGAGCCTGGATTGCAGGACTCTACAAAGACGTGACAACATACGTTGAGGAAAACGCAGTCGTACAGTCTAAATCAGGACGAGAGATATGCGTCACCATCATCGACATGGAGAATATGCTCGCAGCGCGCGCACCAGGGACGGTGATCTTCATCATCGGTGAGTCTCGCGTCGCGGAATTACATGCACTACTATACACCGAGCTTTCCGCATGAGAATACCCCTGATGGAGCACATGGCGGCAGAGCGCGAGGGGTTCCTCGTCATCGGAATACGCTACTGTGGACGCAGACCGTGCCGGTGCTCGAGCGTGCGCTGACGGAGAAGAGCCAGTCACAATGACAAGGAGTTCTTTGAGTCGGCATCACCCTCGACGCTGCGAAAAAGATCGGCTATCATACGTACTGGTTCAGCAATCAGGGGCGCTGCGGGCAGTCTCGACAGCGCGATCACGATGGTTGCGAAGACAGCGGATGTCGCTGAGTGGACGGATGATTCATACACATTTACGACGAAGTATGACGAGAGCCTGCTTCCATATTTGACACGTATAGACCCGAACGTGAACAACTTCATTGTCCTGCATCTGATGGGCAGCCATATCTACTATAACAACCGCTATCCGGACGAATGGGCGAAGTTCGTCGCCGAGGATGGAGAGTCTGCACTGACGAGTGCGCGTCCTATGCGAACAGCATTCTTACACGGACCACATTCTCGCAGAGATCTTTTAACTATGCGGAGCGGAATCTGAATATGCGCGCGATGGTCTATTTCTCTGACCACTGGGAGAACTCTCAAGATCTCGCACAATCCCGACGTGTCTCAGCCTCGACATGGTGCGCATCCCGTTCTTTATCTATCTCTCGCCGGAGTACCGCGCTGCGCTGCCGAATCGTGCGGCGACCCTGCCGGACGGCGGAGGCGTATTTTTACGAACGACATGATGTACGATACGGTCTGCGGACTGCTCGGTGCGCCGTCGAACCGCTACGATCCGCGGCAGGATTTCTCGAGTCCCGCCTATGGATTTTACGCGCGAAACGCTGACGACGATGTTCGGCAATCACGCCCCTGACAGAGGACACGACGGATGAAAATACAGGCGCTTCGCCTGCCGGGGCGGAGGGAACGGCGAGCGAAGTGAGCCGATAGGGGCGCCCTTCCGCCGCAGCGATCCCCTCCCCATTGCGATGGGGGAGGCATCGTTACATCATGCCGTTGCAATCTCTATAGGTTCAAGAGGAGGATCTGTCATGCGCACTTCTACCGTGAGCGATGCAAAAAGGAATACCCCTGTCGCAACGCACGCCTACGCGTGTGAGTGCGGGGGCTTTTTCGTCTGTACCAGAGCGCGATGGACACCGCCGATCGTCACGAGGACGTGACCCCTTGGCGAGACACAGACGCCGCTCCTGCCGATTGAGATGGACAGATGCAGATTCTACTTCAAGATGGAGGATCGCCAGCCGACAGGGCTCATCTCAAGGATCGTGGGGCAAAAGCGTCTCATCGGCGAGCTCGTGCATATCGGCATTGACCACGTTGTGATCGACTCGGCGGGAAATGCAGGAGCGGCGGTCGCTGCGCATGCAGCGGCGGCGGGCATTGCGTGTAGAGTCTACGTCCCGGATAATATTTCTGCGGAGCGTGCCAAGCAGATTACGGCATACGGTGCTGATGTCATACGTGTGCCGAACGGCCGCATGAATGCGAGCAGCGTGGCACGTGCAGAACTTGGCAGTGACTACTACGCCTCCCATGTCTACAATCCCTCTTTGCGGACGGAATCAAGAGCATGGCGCAGGAGATTTATCATCAGCTCGGCGATACCGTGCCCGACTACATCTTTGTTCCTGCTGGCAACGGCTCCTTCTTCTTGGCCTTTATTTGGGATTCGTCGAGATCGGACGTCTCCCGCGTTTTGTCGGCGTCCAGAGCACGAAATGTGCGCCCGTTGTCGAGGCATTCCATGGGCTGCCGGAGACGCCGCGCAAAAGCACTATTGCTGAGACCCTCCGCGTAGGAGCTCCGCCACGGCTTCCCGGCATTCTAAAAGCACTGCGCGAACAGCAGCGGCGATGCGGTCGCCGTTGAGGACAGTGAGATTCTAAGGCGGCAAAGACGCTGAACCACCGCGGCATCTATGCTGAACTGACCGCTGCAGCAGCTCTGGCGGAGCGCGCAGCTTCTTTGCGGACGGGATGCCCTGACAACCATCGTGTCGTCAGCCCCTGTGCCCGGCAGCGGGCTGAAGCGGTAGTCTATGCTGCACGCAATCATTGATATCGGGTCGAACACCATTCGCATGGTGCTGTCTACCAGATTGAGGGACGCTCATTTGACCTGCTCCTCAAGCGCAAGACACCGTCGGCCTTGCGGGCTATCTTGACCCGCGGCCACCTCGTACGCGAGGGCATCGAAAAGACCGTCAAGATCCTGCACGGATTTATGGACTTTATCGAGACATTCGGCATCCTCACACGTCCATGCCTTTGCGACGGCGGCACTGCGCTCTGCGACGAACAGCGCGCCGTCGTGGAGGAGATCACGCGCCGTACAGGTGTCGCTGTCCGCATCATCAGCGGTGAGGAGGAGGCGGCGTACGATTTCATCGGCGCGACACAGAACATCACACATGCAGATGGCATCATGGTCGACATCGGCGGCGGCAGCACTGAGATCATCGCCTATGCGGCACATGAAATGCAGGGCGGTGGAGTCTGCCCCTGGGCTCGCTTTGCCGCGAGCAGAGTACACGTTGTGGACTGCTTTCCGACGCCGGCGGAAATGCGCGGCGATTCGAGCGGCAGTGGGGGCGGTCTTGAGGATGCGTCCGATGTACGCGCTCTGCGCGCCCGTCACATGGTAGGTATGGGCGGGGTACTCAGCAGTGCGAGCCGCATGCACCGGATCCTCTACCCTGAGGATAAAGTACGCCTCTTGCGCACCTCGCATCTGCCCGCGATGATTGGCCGCTACGGCACCGGACAGCCGCTCAGCGAGCAGTCTACCGCCGTTCTCCTGCGCTGTGCGCCCGACCGCCCTCCACACCATCGTCCCCGGCATGATCATCGCCAGCGTCCTTGCTGAGACCTTTGCCGCTGAGGACATCCAGTACAGCGATTCCGGCGTGCGGGAGGGATATATCTGGAAGGAGATCATCGGGAAAAAGAATAAAAGACGCCCTTCACGGGCGTCTTTTCTATTCCGTCAGTCGATCGAGCATTTGACGCGGCGTAAGAATGTATTCTTCGGGCGGAAAAATGTTTGATATTCCCTGTAATGAGAACTGCATCGCCGGATTTTCGCATCTCCATGAGCACTTCGTAGAAAAATACGATCATTCTGGGTCGGAAAGATCAATGGCAAGTGCAGGGGCGCTGATCCAAAGTCCCTGCGCACAGATACCATCCACTATTTCGTCAACCAGTGATGGCGTCAGATGGAACTTTGGGCGCAAGAGCACGTCACGATACTCCGCCGCAATACCTTCGTTTAGGAGCGGACGAATCATTCCGCAAAAATAGCGAGGAGAATCTGTCCCGGGACAGATTCCAATTTCAGCGCAGCGGAGACGAGGACATTCTGTATCAATGACCGCATCATATTTCATTTGCTTTTCCTTGCAGCCGCAATCTCAGCATTGATTTCATTGAGACTTAGCTCTGCAATGCTGTGTTTCTGTGCGATAGCAGAGGCTTTTGCACGGCGCGAATACCGCGCGATGCAAAGGTCTCGTCCAGATGCATATGGAACGGAATGCCGCGCTCGCGGACAAGGCGAGCCATGCACATGCGCAGATAGGTCGGAAGATCCATACCGAGGGCAGTGCAGATCTCGGATGCTTTTATGCGCACGGTTTCATCTGCAGCGAAATTGTATCAAGGCATTTGCCATAGAGAACACCTCCTATTTATTTCAGTATAGCATCAAATGAAAACATATGCAATCAAACAGCGCCTCTTCGATCTGCGGAGAGGCGCTTGCTTTATGCTGATGTTTCTCAACAGACATAGAAAAGCGATCATACTCCAGTATATGTGCTCGTCTGAAGTATGATCGCAGAATCTTATTTTTATCCTTCAGAGTCGCCCATCCACCCTCGGAGAAGACGGGGCATCCTTGACGAGTGCGGTGATTTCCTCCGCGTCGCGGCGATCTCCCTCGGGGGAGAGGACGCTCGTGAGCGGCTTTGCGAGGAGGGAACCGACGTATGCCATGTCCTCTTCGCGCAGACCGCGCGTGGTCGGATTGGAGGTCGACAGGCGCAGGGCATGCAGGAAGAGACCTGCGTTCATGGTGGGGATATTCCCCAGCTTTGCACGGATGCCGATCTCTCCGATCGCCTTGGCCGCCTCGAACACGTCGATGCGGGGCCGGCAGAGGCAAAGCACGAGATTGGTATCCGTGCCGCCGCAGAGAACGGAGGCACCGTGGTCCGCGAGGGCGCGTGCGAGCACCTCGGCATTCTTTAGAACCTGTGCCGCATAGGTGCGGAAGCTGTCGCCGCCTGCCCTCGCGCAGCGACAACGCCGAGGGCGGCGAGATGGTTCGTGCAGCGCCTCATGGCCCGTATTGATCACGGCTGCGTCCATGCGTGCAACGAGGTCGTCCTTGCAGAGCACAACGGCGCCGTCCGGCCCGCGCAGGGACTCGCTCGTGGAGAACGTCACGACATCGGCGAGCGCGATGGGCGACGGATGAGTCCCTGCCGCGACGAGGTTGACCGAGTGGCTGATGTCAACCCAGAGATAGGCATCCACCGACTGCGCGATCTCATAGAGAATTTGGAAGTCAATCGTGCGCGGATAGCTGACGGGGAGTAGATGATGAGCCGCGGCCGCACGCGTTCTGCATGCGCGCGCACCTCGCCCCACTCGATCTGCTGGGTGGCGGGATCGATGCCGTAGTTCTCGAACGTATAGGAGAGGCCTACGATGTGATCCTTTTTGCGCATATTAAAGGAGAGGACACAGTCGCCCGGCTTCAGGAGGGCGTGGAACACGACGCGCGAAGCGGCGGCGATGTTGCCGAGGCGGACGATCGCGTGATCGGCGCGGAACAGCTCCATCGCACGGCGGCGCACGATGCCGGCGAGATGCAGCCCTCCGCCCGTCGTCTCGTCGTTTCCGGTCAAAGATGCTGTTCGTCAGTATGCTGCCCTCGAGATACTTCGCATACGGCGACATCGCATTCATGTTCGGCAGGAGCGAGAGCGTATAGCGCTGGCGCTGGCGTTCCTCCTCCAGCAGAGCATAGATCTCGGGGTCAAATGCCTTCAGATGATTTGCAACTTCTTCTCTTTTTCATGAACAACTCTCCTTCTGCACCTTCGGACAGAAAAATATCATAGATGCGGCGCTGCCGCAATAAAGTCCTGTGCGCTTAGTATAGCACAATGCGGCGGTTTGGTCATCTGTTTTTGATGCTTCTGAATATTTTATGCTGAAAAAGACGCGCCCCGAAGACGCGTCTGTGCTTGTTCGAAAGAAAGACGGCTCAGTCGATTAGAACGGCCATAGCAAGCGGGATGACGACAAGGCAGACGATCAGCGAGATAAAGACAAGCGGAAGTCCGACCTTGACGATAGTCGCGAATTTGAACTGACCAGGTCCAAGAACGAGCGTGTTCGGCGGCGTTGCAACCGGCGTCGTGAACGCGCAGGATCCTGCGATACCGATCGCCATGACGACCGGGTACGGCGAAACGCCGACGGACTGTGCGATCGAGATCGCGATCGGCGCGAGAAGCGCCGCTGCTGCCGTGTTGGACGCGAACTGTGTCAGACCGCAGGAGAGTGCAAACATCGCGCCGACGATAACGAACGCGGAGGGTGCATCGCCCATGAGGCCGACAACGAAGTCAGCGATAACCTGCCCGCGCCGCTCTTGTCCATTGCGCCTGCGAGCGGGAGCATACCCTGCGAAGAGGAAGATCGTCGTCCAGTCAATGCCCCTGGTATGCCTGCTTCTCATTGAGGCAGCCCGTGAGCACGCAGAGGAGACCGCCGATGATGGCAGACATCTGCATCGGGACGTTGATGTCCTTCTCGAGAACCATCGCGATGATAACGCCGACGAGGATCGCTGCGCAGATCATCATCTTGCGCGGATCCTTTACTTCCTCTTTCTTATCAGCTGCGCCCTCGGGCACACAGCCATGTTCTGCGGGCAGAGCTTGCGGCCGACCGTGAGCATGTAGAGAACGCCGACGATCGAGAGAGGAACACCAATCCATGCAAACTCGAAGAAGCCGAACGGCGTGAGTCCGCTCGCGCCGAGCGTTGCGTTTCATGAGGATGTTCGGCGGGTGCCGACCATCGTGATCGTGCCGCCGACGTTTGCGGCGACGGCGAGACCCATGAGCTGGGGCCCAACCGGAACCTTTGCAGCTGCGCAGATCTGGACAACAACAGGCATGAGGGGCACGCGACGGTCGCCGTGTTCGAGGAGACCGAGGACAGAACGATTGTGATAAGCATGATTGCTGCCATCAGCGAGCGCTCATTCGTTTCCAGACTTTTTAACAACAGCTATGCCGATTTTTCTGCGCGACACCTGTTTGGAACATCGCCGCGCCGATGATGAATCATACCTGCGAAGAGAACGACGGTGGAATTCGATAATCCTGCAAAACCTCCTTCGGAGTCAAGACTCCCAACAACCCGAGCGAGATTGCCGCTCCAATTGCCGTGACTGCCAGCGGGATAAGCTCGGTAGCAAACAGGAACGCTGCTACTGCGAGAACCCCCAGTGTCACCATTGCTGCATCCATAGAAACATCTCCTATCATACAGTTCTTCTAGTTCTCGTTTTTAGGAAATACAGATAAATTCAGTCACATCATTTTGGCGCATCTTTTCCATCCCGCCTGCGCAGCCAATCCTCCGAGGAGCGAGAGCGTATAGCGCTGACGCTGGCGTTCCTCCTCCAGCAGAGCATAGATCTCGGGGTCAAATGCCTTCAGATGATTTGCAACTTTCTCTTTCATGAACAACTCTCCTTCTGCACCTTCGACAGAAAAACATCATAGATGGCGCTGCCGCAATAAAGTCCTGTGCGCTTAGTATAGCACAATGCGGCGGTTTGGTCATCTATTTTTGATGCTTCTGAAATATTTTATGTGCAGGATGTGCGGAGAATACCTCCGGGCAATCGAAAAAGTCCTCCGGCGGCGCAAGGAGGAAAAAGCCGCCGGAGGACCGGATCGGGATGTTATCCCTCATGGAACAGATTCCTGATGATGTTCATGCGCTCGCTTGCCGCATGGGCGTGCACCTCATTGGTGTCTGCATCGGAGAAGAAGATGCTGGACATCGCCTCCATGCTGATCCACCTCGAGAAGATGGGCTTGTCCATGATGAGCTTTTGCAAGCGCCAGGCGGAGCTCTTCCTCTTCATGCGCAGAGAGCTGCCGGAGAGGGCCCGCGCGATCATTCGGCCGACGGCTGCCATATCCTCTTCCTTGAGCCCGCGCGTGGTCGGGTTCAGCGTCGAAAGACGGAGCGCCGAGAGGACCATCTCCGAGCGCATCGTCGGGATGCGGTCGAGTTTGACCTGAGACCGATGCGTGCGAGCACATGGACGGCATCGGTAATGTCCGTGCTGGGCGCAGGAGCGGCAAGCACGAGATGGGTCTCCGTGCCGCCGCAGAGGAGCTTGGTGCCGCTGCTTTCCGAGTGTTGCGGCGAGCGCTTTTGCGTTCCGCAGTACCTGCTCGCCGTACGCGCGAACTTCGGCTGTGTGGCTGCATGCAGGGCAAAGGCCAGCGCCGCGAGGCGGTTCGCGTAGACGGCGGCATGCCCACTGCTCACGACCGCGGCATCGATCTGCTCCGCAACGTCCTTTTTGCAGAGGAGGATCGCGCCGTCCGGCCCCCGCAGCGAGTCGTTCGTCGGGAAACTCACCACGTCCGCGAGCGCCGCGGGTGAGGGCACCAGCCCTGCGGCAGCGAGGCCGACACACTGGCCGATGTCGATCCAGAGGTGCGCGCCGACCGCGCGCGCTGACGGCAGCGAGCCGCTCATAGTTTGGGATGCGCGGATAGCTGACGGGGAGAAGATGATCAGGCGCGGCTTCAGCTCCTGCGCCATTGCCATGACGGCATCCCAGTCGACTTTTTGCTCCTCGGGTCGATGCCGTAGTTCTCGAACCGGTAGTTCAGCCTCGCGCAGTGCTCCTGCTTGCGCAGGTTGAACGAGAGTACCCGTATCGCCGGGCTGCAGCAGGCCGAGGAATACAACACGCGAGGCCGCGGCAATGTTCCGAGGCGGACGATGGCGTGATCGCTGCCGAAGAGCTCCTGTGCCCGCTTCTGCGCCAGTTCCTCGACGGCATTCCTGCGGTGCGCGCCGCAGCCCTCCCCCAGGCCTGCGAGCGGGCTCCCCGACGAGGTAGGAGGTGATCGGCGACATCGCGTTCACCGTCGGGACCAGCGAGAGCGTATTGCGCTGGCGCTGGATATCCTCCTGCAGGAGATTGTAGATCGCCGGATCAAACGCCTTCAGATGATTGAGCAACGCTTCTTTTTCATACATATCCACTCATGATGCGGGCGTGCAGTCTGCACGCATAAAACAGGTGCGCGGGATGGGGCACACCTGTCGGTGAACCAACGTACTCTGTTTCCAGTTCGTATTGTTCACGGTCGGACGCACTGAGAAGCGATGCTCAGATGCTGCCGTTTATGTCTGTGCTTGTTCGAAAGAAAAGATGGCTCAGTCGATTAGAACGGCCATACAAGCGGGATAACGACAAGGCAGACGATCAGCGAAATGATAACGAGCGGAACGCCAACCTTGACATAGTCCATGAATTTGAACTGGCCAGGCCCGAGAACGAGCGTGTTCGGCGGCGTTGCAACCGGCGTCGTGAATGCGCAGGGATGCAGCGATGCCGATGGCCATGACGACCGGGTACGGCGAGACGCCGACGGTCTGTGCGATCGAGATCGCGATCGGCGCGAGGAGCGCCGCTGCTGCCGTGTTGGACATGAACTGCGTCAGACCGCAGGAGAGTGCGAACATCGCGCCCACAATAACAAGTGCGGAGGGGCATCGCCCATGAGGCTGACGACGAAGTCAGCAATAACCTTGCCCGCGCCGCTCTTGTCCATTGCGCCTGCGAGCGGGAGCATACCTGCGAAGAGGAAGATCGTCGTCCAGTCAATGCCCTGGTATGCCTGCTTCTCATTGAGGCAGCCCGTGAGCACGCAGAGGGAGACCGCCGATGATGGCAGACATCTGCATCGGGACGTTGATGTCCTTCTCGAGAACCATCGCGATGATAACGCCGACGAGGATCGCTGCGCAGATCATCATCTTGCGCGGATCCTTTACTTCCTCTTTCTTATCAGCTGCGCCCTCGGGCACAACAGCCATGTTCTGCGGGCAGAGCTTGCGGCCGACCGTGAGCATGTAGAGAACGCCGACGATCGAGAGGAACACCAATCCATGCAAACTCGAAGAAGCCGAACGGCGTGAGTCCGCTCGCGCCGAGCGTTGCGCTCATGCGAGGATGTTCGGCGGGGTGCCGACCATCGTGATCGTGCCGCCGACGTTTGCGGCGACGGCGAGACCCATGAGCTGGGGCCCAACCGGAACCTTTGCAGCTGCGCAGATCTGGACAACAACAGGCATGAGGCACGCGACGGTCGCCGTGTTCGAGGAGACCGAGGACAGAACGATTGTGATAAGCATGAGTGCGCCCATCAGTGCGGCCTCGTTCGTTCCAGACTTTTTAACAACGGCTATGCCGATCTTTTGCGCGAGACCCGTTTGGAACATGGCTGCGCCGATGATGAAACATACCTGCGAAGAGAACGACGGTGGAATTCGATAATCCTGCAAAACCTCCTTCGGAGTCAAGACTCCCAACAACCCGAGCGCGATCGCCGCGCCCATTGCCAGTAACAGCCAGAGGAATGAGCTCGGTAGCGAACAGAAACGCCGCTACGCGGAGAACGCCCAGTGTTATCATTGCTGCATCCATAGAAACATCTCCTATCATACAGTTCTTTTTAGTTTCCGCTGCGTATTTCAGAAACTTTCTTTCGACAAATTCTTAATTCTCTCTCTTTTTAGATTTTCCTGCTTATCTTGGATTAGAATTACGATAGAAAATTTCATGGAAAAGAATGCATGAAAGTAATAATCCCTGATTTGAAGGGGAGCGGGTGCAAAAAGTAGATGCAAAACGTACATCTTTAACATTATGAAAAATACATGGAAGGCAGGATAAAATGGAAATGAGGGTTGACAAATATCGTTATAGTTTTAATTATACTGCAATGGCAATCTTATACGAAAAGAAAACTTCATAAGCAGACGCGGTGCCCTCGAGGGCATAACAGGAAATCGGTGCAACTCCGATGCGGTCCCGCCGCTGTGATGTTGAGAACGTCTCACTACGCCACTGGTTCGCCGGGAAGACGAGACGGACGATGATGCAGACCAGAAGACCTACTGCGTCTCGTACATTGGGATATGCGCCCCGTGGGGAGACGCATGCCCTCTGCATCCTGCGATGGACAGGACGGCAGGCTTTTTCGTGTGAGAGAGCTCCGTCTGCGGCAGGATGGAGTATTGAAGCTTTGGTGTATCTTTTAAGGAGGAAAATGGGAATGACGAAGAGAAAGCTGGCACTCGCAGTCGCTCTGGCAGCGGCAGGTTCGGTCTGGATGGGGAGCGGCAAGCGCTGCGGAGAAGACGGAGGCGATGGACTCTACGAGCTCGCACCCGTCGATGTGGAGGGACGGCGTCCGGCGGAGAGAGAATACCGCAGAAGGCGTCTTTGTTGCGCGTGAGGGCCGTGTCGGCATCCTCGGGGACAAAGACACGATGGAGACGCCGTTCACGACGACAAACATCACACAGGAGACAATCAAAGTCGTTCGGCGACCTGAGTCAGCCGCTCGACAGCGTCGCTTGCGGTTTCGCCGTCGATCCGCCCCGTGGGCAGCGTTCTCACAACGACTTCCAGCACCGCGGATTCCGCTCGAACGGCAGCAGCAGCTACGTCAACGGTATCCCCCGATATGTTCACGCAATTCAACGCGCCGACGTACGTCGTTGACAGTGTGGACATTGTCTCGGAGTCCCAACAGCGGACTCTCGGGGAACGGCACACATTACGAGTCCAACGCAGCGGGCGGCATGGTGAACTTTGTGACGAAGCGTGCGGGTTATGCAGCCGCTCACGCGCCTCACGCTGACACACTCCGGCCAGGGGCATGGGCGGCGCGTATTTCGATCTCGCCCGTCGTTTTGGCGGGGATAAGAACTGGGGCGCACGCCTCATGGCAGAAGAAGGTGGATGGCGAGACGGCGGTCGACGGACAGAAGGTGAAATCCGCGAGCATCTACGTCAACATCGACCACGAGGACGCAAAAAGCAAGACGAACTTCTTCACGGGCTACCGTCAGAACGAGCGGGTGGTCGGACGGGCGCTGGTTCAGCTCGGCGGCGGTGTGACGCGATTCCCCGCCGTGCCGAAGGCATCACGCAGACTACGCATTCAACGGCATGGATAAGTCATCCTACGGATGGCTGATGACGCTCAACCATGAGCAGAAATTCGCGAAGGACTGGAAGTATTTCATCAATGCGGGCACGATGGAGAACAAGCTGAATCAGAACGTCATGTATCGCTTCAGTGCGATTACCCTGCTGAACGATGCTGGTGATTTCGTCCTCGAGCAGCGGCAGACGACGACCCGCAGAAGGCACACTACCTCCAGCTCGGGGTCAGCGGTAAGCTGCGTGCAGGTATCACGGAGCATGATTTGACGCTTGCCGTGGATCGCGCATGGCGTGAGCGCTCGGCGGCAAAGGCAGGCAGCAGGATCTCCAACCTGGTACGGGCAATATCTACTACGGGCATCATCAACCAAATTCGGCAGCCGCATAGCGGACTATGAGCCCGTATCTCGCCAACAAGACGAAGACAAAAGGGTCTTTCGTTCGTTGATTCCATTACAGTGAACAAGTGGAATGCGCTCCTCGGCATCCACTACCACTCCTCGGACGCAACCACGTATAACACGGCGGGAAGAACGACCTCGCATGTCATTGCGAGCGCCACGACACCGACGTATGCGCTTACGTACCGTCCAACGGACAAGATCTCAGTATACGGCAGCCATGCGGGTACTTTTGAGTCGGGGACGATTGTCGGCAGCGCTTATCACAAACAACAACGCGATTTTGCCGCCCGCAAAGACGAAGCAGAATGAGATCGGCGTAGAAGTACGCAACAGGGAATATGCTCTACACGCTCGCGTTCTTCGATATCGAGCAGGCGAACAATATCCGCGTTGACCGTGGCGGTCTTGCCTATCTTGAACAGAACGGGCAACTGCGTCACCGGGGTATCGAGCTGGGTATCTCCGGAAAGATTGCGCAGAAGTGGTCTCTGGCATTCGGTGCGGCCTATATGAACGCATTCTATGACAAGACGCGGGGCGGCCGACGCGACGGTGTGACGGAGGACGGACAGCCGCGCTGGAATGGGACTCTCATGGCGAGCTATGCGGCGGACGACAAAGTTCAGCGCATTCGCACGCATGACGTACACGGGCGGTGCCTACATCCTCTAGAAGTTCAAATCCCCGTCGACCACGGTGCTCGATCTCGGCATGACATATCGGACGAACTTCGGCAGCGTGCCCGCGACGATCGGGCTGACCGTCTACAACGCCCTGAACAAGGAAGTACTGGATGGTCTCGCGCGGCGACAACAACATCTATCTCTCGACTCCGCGCACGATTGCGCTGTCTGTTGCGATGGATCTCTAAGGAATTACAGATAAAGAAGAAAGGGCAGAAGGACTTCTGCCTTTGTCTAGAATGGAAGGAGGGAAAATGATGCGATACCTGCGTGTCCTCCTCCTGTTCGTCCTCCTCCTCGCTCTTGCGGGCTGTGGGCGAGACCGGCGAGCAGCGGGGAGTGAGACAGGAAAAGCCGCAGATGATACGATCGTCCTTGCGGCCTATCGCCATCTCGCGCCGGGCGAGAAGGACAGCTTCTACTGCAGCCGCATTCTGAACGTCTGGGAACCGCTCATCACCGTGAATGAGGAGACGGGCGAACCCGCACCTGCCTTGCAGCCTCATGGGAGATGCAGGACGAGGGGCGCGTGTGGGTGTTCCGGCTGCGCGAGGGCGTACTGGTTTCACGACGGCACAGACTTTACGGCACAGTCAGTTGTGGACAATCTGACATGGATGGGAAAAAGCGGTGCGACGTCCATCTTTTACCTGCACAACATCAATCTCTACTATCCCCATCTCGAACGTGCGGAGGCGCTCGATGCGCATACCCTGCGCTTGATATTTTCGCAGCCGAACATCAATCAGATCTACAATATGCAGTGAATTTCGGCAGTGCGATCTATGCGCCCTCCTGTCTCGCGGATGACGGCGGCTTACGGGGACAGCGCTCCGGAACGGGCCGTTCCGCATTGCGGAGAACGTAAAGGATCGCTATGTCGTGCTGGAGCGCAATGAAGACTATTACGGAGAGAAGGCGCGTGCGCAGCGCATCATCGTACGCAGCATCCCGAGCGCGGATGTGCGCTTCGCCGCGCTCAAAGGCGGAGAGATCACGGGCGTCATGGACATCAGCGCCATGCCGCCTGTGCTCGCGGATGAGCTGGCGCAGGATGAGCGCTTTGCCGTCTCGGTCAGCCCCTCGATCATGGTGCGCTATCTCGCGTTCAACGGCAAGAAGCCGCCGTTCGACGATGTGCGCATGCGCCGCGCCGTGAGTCTCCTGCTCGACCGCCGTCCGCTCGTGGACGCGCTCTACCTCGGCTATGCACAGCCGACGGTAAACATCCTCAGCGTATCAGTCCGTTTTACCGCGACTTCCCTGTTGTGCAGAATGTGGCGGAGGCAAAACGGCTCGCGCGCGAGGTGCTCGGGGATCGGCGTATGGAGATCGTCTACATGGTGAACGGTGCCGATCCCATCCAAAAGGGAGGCAGAACTGATTGCCTACTGGCTCGCAGAGCTCGGCCTGGATGTCCGCATCGAGGCACTGGAGCAGGCGATGCAGCTCGCCGCCCTGCGGCGTGGAGACTATCACATCGCACGTGCACGGCAAGGACTGCCAAATGGGGATCCGATCTATATCTTCGAGGCATTCTTTATGCCGAAGGGGGCCCGCAACAAGGCAATGTCGCTCGGCTATGAGAATCCCGAGGTACAGCGGCTGCTGAAGGATCTCGACCGAGACGGATCCGGTTGTGCGTCGGGCGGCATTCGATCGTCTGCAGGAGATCGGTGTGGAGGATCAGCCGGTTGCCCGCTCTATTTCGATGAAAACATTGTGGTTTACAACGCAGCGCGGCTTACGGGCTACCGTGCGCTGCGTTACGGGGTGTCTCTCGCGGAGGTGGGATGGCGATGACAATGTTTCAGCAATATATTTGCCGCCGTCTGCTCGGGATTGTTCCCGTGCTGCTCGGCATCAGTCTGCTTTCGTTCGTCCTTGCACAGCTCTCGCCGGGCGATCCTGCGCAGATCATTCTCGAAAGTGCAGGCGGGGTACCGAAGGAGGCGGATGTCGAAGCACTGCGCTCCTATCTCGGGTTGGATGAACCTGCCTATGTGCAGTATGGACTCTGGCTGTGGCGGCTCCTGCATGGCGACGGCGGCATCTCCTATCATCTGGGGATGCCCGTCTTCGATGCGCTGCTGGCGCGTCTGCCGGTGACGTTGCCCTTGCGCTTGCGGCGCTCGTCTGGGCGGTCGTCTTTGGCATTGGACTGGGTCTCCTCATGGCGCGTCTGCGCGGAACGATTTGGGAGGTGCTCATGCGCGGCGCGACGCAGATCATGCTCTCTGCCGTCGTTTCTCACGGCGATCCTCCTCATCCTCGTCTTTGGCGTATGGCTGCACGTTCTGCCGACAAACGGCGTGGAGTCGGCAGCAGGGATACATTCTGCCGTCACTCGCACTCTGCGCTTGCATGACGCTCGCCATGACCGCGCAGCTCCTCGACAGTCAGCTGCGCGATGCGCTCGGCTCGTTCTACTGCACAGACGGCACGTATGCGCGGACTCTCGAGGCGCGTGTGCTGCTGCCCGCGCACTGCCAAAATGCGCTCGTTCCCGTGACGGCGATGCTCGGCAATTTCTTCGCGGCGGTGCTCGGCGGTGCGATCATGTGGGAGACGGTCTTTGACTGCTCCGGGATCGGTTTACGCTTGCGCTTGGGCGATCCACTACCGCGACTATCCGCTGCTGCAGGGCTATGTGCTGTTCCTCAGGGCGATCTAGTGGGCGTGACAATCGTCGTGGATATTGTGCTCGCGCAGCATGGATCCGCGCATCGTGCTGGGAGGTGAGCGGTGATGGGCGGTATGCACCGCGCAGCTGCCCTCATCGTGCTTGTAGTGCATTGTACTTTCTGGTATCTTTCTGCTCACCAGCTCGCACCGATGAATCCCGTTCGGGCCAAATATGGCGATCCGTCTGCGAAAGGCCCTACGGCGGCGCATCTCCTTAGGACGGATGCGCTCGGACGCGATCTCCTCAGCCGTATGCTCACGGCGGGCGCAGTGCCGCTCCTGCTGTCGCTCGTCTCGACGGTGCTCGCGCGGTATCGGAACGGTCGTGGGCGTGCTTTCGGGATACTTCGGCGGACGAGGTAGATGATGTACTGACAGCGGTGAGCAATGTCTTTCAGGATCGGGCATCAGTTTCATGGTGGCGGTGGCGGGCTGTCGGCCCCGGTGTCACAGGGCTTCTGCTCGCGCTCGTCGTCGGGTCGTGGGCGGGTTCTCGCGCATTGTGCGGGCGGAGGTCGTACAGCGTGCAGCAGAGCCGTATGTGGAGCATCTGCGGGTGCTCGGCTGCGGCAATGGGCGCGTGATCGTCATCCTGCCGCACTCGGCGGGATACTGCTCGTGCTGAGCACCCTGCGCCTCGGGCGCGGCGCTTGCCCATCGCGAGTCTGAGCTTCCTCGGGCTCCGGCGTGCAGCGCCGACGCCGGACTGGAGCACGATGATCAGCGATGCCATGCTCTACTATCGTCAGGACTGCATCTCATCATCGTGCCGGGCGCGGCTGATTGTCCTCCTCGTCAGCTCGCTCCCAATATGGTCCGGGCAGCTGCTGCGTCACCACGCTTTTGATGTGGCGGGAGGTGCGCGGATGGCGGATATGCAGAGACAGGGCTTCGCCGTACGTGATTTGACTGTGCGCTATGTCGATGGAGACGCGGGTATGACTGCGCTCGATCATGTGATGCAGACTTCCCCGTCGGGGGCGTGACGGCGATCATCAGAGCGGCGGCGGGAAATCCACGCTCGGCCAGGCACTCTTCGGTGCGCTGCCCGCAGGAGCGGAGATCACGGGACGGGTGGTGTTTGACGGCGTAGATGTGACTGCTTGCCGAAATTCAGAGGAACTGCGCGCATTACTGAAGAAACGCTGGGGCATCGTCACGGCTGCCGCGCGCGCGCTGAGTCCGTACATCGCATCGAACGCAGATGGCAGACGTGCGGCGCGGCGCAGGGCGTCCGACGTGAGGATACGGCACAATACGAGGCACTCTCGCGCGGTTTGGCTGACGATCCCATGCGTGTCCTGCGCTCCTACCCACCGAGCTCTCGGGCGGGATGCCAGCGTCCTCTGTGCGATGGCGGACGCGGGTGAACCGGGTATATCCTCGCGGATATGGGCCGACCCAGAAGGGCTTGGCCGCCGTCACGAATCCTGGCAAATGGTGCGCAGACAACCTGCACGGCATCTCGCTGACCGCACTGTGGCGTCTCCCTTCTCCTTATCACGCATGACATTCCGCTCGCGCGGCAACTTGCGACGCGTCTGTCGTCATCTGGCTGGCGGGGCCGATCGGTGGAGCAGAGGCACAGACGTCTGGGCGCGCTCCGATTTCGCATCCTATACGCGTGCGTATTTCGCCGCGCAGCCAGGTTTCTACTCACGGTGAAAAGCGTGCCCTGCGTCTTACCATGTCGCGGGCGGATGGCACGCGAGGCCGCTGCGTCACCCATCACTGGCGGACCAATGTTGTGCAAACTCATGCGCGACCGCGCGAGCCTGGTTCAGGAAGATGCGCGATCCTCGATGGGTGCAGCCTCACCGTCGCAGAGGAAGCGCCGTTGGCTTCGAGGAAAGAGCGGGGCGGGCAAACGAGTACGCTCGTGCGCATCCTGCTCGTCTGCTGCGTCGAGACGGCGGCGTGTCCACTGGCAAGGGAGCGTGACATCGGCGGTCTTGCGCGTGCGGAGAGTGCTTGCGTTTCCGGCGCAGCGTCCAGCTCGTCGCGCAGAACGTGAGCGGGCATTTGATCCGCGCCCTGGCGATCGGCGCGAGCCTCTCTGAGCGTCGATTCATCCGACACTGCTCAATGAAGGGCGCTTGGCACAGGGCGCATTGCAGATGAGTGCTCGCGGCGGTGGGACTGACAGGCGTGTCGCCACATCCGGCCGCGCCATGAACTCTCGGGCGCTGCGGCGGCGTGCGGCGATTGCGGAAGGGCGCTGCTCATGGGTAGCCGCGCATCACGCTGCTGCTCGATGAGCCGACGACCATGCTCCGACGTCTCCATCGGGCACTGAGATCATGAAGCTGCTTTTGCAGCTGCGGAGAGCGGCATCTCGGCATGCTGCTCATCTCTTTCAAACCGTCACTCTCTCATGTTTTGCCGATGAAATTCATGTTTTGGAGGCGGGAAAGAGTGCGGTAAAATGCGTCAGCCGTCAGAATCAAGGAAAGGAAATGAAACAGATGAAGAAGAAACGGTGATTGACGGCAGCCGGTATGACGGCGCGCGCGGCGTTGAGTGCCTCTGCCTATGCCTGCAGAGCGACGACGTCTGACGGACTCCTGACGATGCCTCCCGTCGATGTCGAGGGCCAGGGTGCAGGCAGAGAGGTCGCAGGCGGCCTTGTCAGCTCTCGAGCGCGCATGGGTGTCTCATGGTTGATGTCGGCGTTATGGACATTCCTACTCGATGCAGGGCGCGCTGACGGCGAAGGCGATTGAGGACCTATGGCGATCCGAGTCAGCCGCTCACGCAAACGGTGCTGGCGAACAACCGTCCATCCGTTCGAGCACGAGCTCGCCGATGTACGGACTTCTCCATGCGCGGGCATCAATATGAACGGCAACCGCACATGCTGAACGGCGTGCCGAGCCTGTTCTACCAAGTTTCACCGCCCGCCGCCCACGCGCCAATCAGGCGCATGGTGTCATCGTCCGGGCCGAATGCGGCGGTCAATGGCGTGAGCATGTCGAACAACGGCACGAACAGCGGTGCAACGCTGCACCCGGGCACGATCAACGCCGTGACGAAGCGTGCAGCCGATGCGCCGATCCCGCAAGTACACGCAGGTGATCTGGTCGCTCCACGGCGGGCGAGTACATCATCGGCCGCCGGTTCGCAGCAAGGATAACGCATGGGGCGCACGCGTAAACGGTCGAGATGCTCCAGGGCGGTCTTGCGCTGCGGGGGCGAAGGTCTGACAGCAGGACTTCTTCGTCAACATCGATCACGCGGCAAGCGGAGCGACGAGCTCTTCTTCGGCTACTGGGATCACAATATCGATGGGGCGCAGCGCTGGTTTTACCTACACGGAAACGGGCGTGAGCTGCCGACGACGCCGGACGCGAAGACGAGCTATGACTTCCCCGGAGACGTGGAAGCGCATGTATGTGAAGGTGCTGACGCTCAACCACGAGCAGAAACTCAGCGATACCGTGGAAGGCGTTCTTTAATGGGCTATTCGTTCGCGACGGAACGAAAGATGAACTCAGGCGCGAAACTCTGCAGTTTCGATGCGAACAGAAATTTCACGAATAGCAAACCGCTCGAATGCAGAACGAGTCAGGGAAGAATATGTACCCTGCAGCTCGGTGGCGGGCGAAGTGCAGACAGGGGATGTGAAAGCACAATCTCGCCCTTTCGGTGGATCGCTCGCGTGCACAGTATTGGAATGCGACGGCTACGCCGAGCCTGTAAGCGGCGACTCTATGACGGCATCACCTTTGGTCGGGCTTCTACCCACTGCCGGCGATGCTCCGCACAGAAGGCTCAGTGGAGCAGAGACACGTCGGCATCTCTCTCATGGACTACCATGACGTCTTTGGCAGGTGGAATGTCCCTGCTCGCTGCGACGCACAACGCGAGTATCTGAAAAATCATACGAACAACACGGTGATTCGCAGCAACAACATCCACTGCCGACGTGAGCTGACCTATCATCAACCACGCACACCAGCCATCTACTACTGGGCAGCACGGACTTCTCCCGCGGATATGTTGTTACGGATAGCAGTATGTGAACAGGGCGATGTTATGGATCCGGATCAAGAGCCGAGCAGCGCGAGATCGGTGGAAGATGAGAACAAAGGGGCTGCCTGACGTACGTTCTCCTGTTCCGAGATCGATGAGGGCGAACCGCTACGATCAGGACGCCGGTGAAAGTTCCGCTATGTAGCCGATCGGGCAGAACATCTACCGCGGTGCGGAGCTGACGGTGAACGGGCGGATCGCCCGCGCCTGACGGCGACGGGCGGCGTGCTCTGTCTCGATGCGGAGCGCGATAAGACACAGGGGCGGCGCCCGAAGGACGGCTTTCTGTCAACGGCGCTGCGAAGTGGAGCTACCGTAGCTGGGGCCTGAACATGACCTCGAGTCAGCTGAGCCTCATCGGTCGTCTGAACTGGATGGGCAAGTCCCATCGACAGCCGCGGACCTGGTGCGCTCGGAGATCCTCCTGTGCGACCGTGAGACTTTGGTATGAAATTACCGCACCGGCTCGACGGCATGCCGCTCGATCTTAGCCTCATGTGCTTTCTGATGCGACGAACCATCGCTTCTGGATGGGACGCGGCGGCTCCGGCGACGTTCGGACTCTCGATGCCGCGCACGATCATGTTCTCTGCGGCGCTCAGCACGTAATGAGAATTGGACGAGGTCATTCGAGATGAGCGGAGAACAGCGCCTCGGCGAACACCTCGCTTCGGCTCTGCCGCCGTTGTACGGCGTGCAGACGTGCGTCTGCACGTCGAGGACGGGGCGAGCTTCCGTCGTACGCTATTGGCGATGCGTAGGAAGAGCGATGCGAATAAAACGTAGTATCCGCACTCATAGCTCGCGATACTTCTGCTCGCGCGGTCCTCGGCTGCGGCGAAGCTCCGGCAGAGTGGGCGGGGCAGCTGTGGTGACTGATGGGCAGGGGCGTGCTAACAGGTGCGTTGCGAAGAAGCCCGATAGCGTGCTGAACTATGCGCTCTGGCTGGATGATCGTCGTGCTCGGCCTCTCGTGCCTTCGGAGCGCCTCGTCGGCATCGATCGTACTGGCGGGTGAGTCCGAACGAGCTCGAATATCGTGAGATCGCGCGCAGATTCCTGGCTTCATGAACCAGCCGTCGGCGGAGAGCGGGTCGTGGCATTGCGCCCCGATGTGGTCTTTCTCGATGCGAGGCAGAGATGCCGCAGTCGCGGAGAGCCTGCGCGATCTCGGGATACGGAGCGCTGCTGGGTATTGCGTGCGAGCACGCTCTGCGGACGAGTACGCGCTGCTGTCCGGCTCGTCGCCGCTGCGCTCGGCGAGAGGAGAAGGGGGCGCGCTCACATCGCTGCCTACGATGCGGCGTGCCAGGCGCTTGCCGATCGCGTGGCGGCGATTCGCGCCGCCGAGCGGGCAGTCGGTGCTCGTGATCTCGATGTCACCGACGTTCCGGGAACAGGGGCGGTCTGTTCGATCATCTCTGCGCGATGGCGGGTGTCGTCAGTGGGCGGCGGAGGTCGGGCTTGAGGCGGGGCGGTGGCCCGACGAGGGCATCCTCGCGGTGGATCCCAGTGTTGTCCTGATCGTGCCCGTGTGGAACGACCACGGCAGCTGCCAGCGTTGACCGAGTTCAACCGTGAGTACTCTGGATGATCCTGCCGCTTGCAGACGGTGCAACGGCAGTCCATCCCGTGCGCAGCAGTTGTGCGCCACGCATGAGGGCTATATCTACAACGCCTCGCGGAATAACGTGTTTCGGTGCATAGGACATCGCGCACCTCGCTGCGGAAATTTGATCCGAGCAGCCCGTGGGGCGGCATCTGACCGGTCGCGGAATAAAAAGTTGTATGTTCAGGGAGGACTTATGAAAAGAAACATGATGGATGACAGGCTTTGCATGTGCGCTCTGTGCGCTTCCATTGACAGCGCGCAGGCGGCAAGAAGAGATGGACGAGCTGAATGTTTGTGCTGATGGCCAACGGATGTCAACGTGACGGCGCAGAGGCTGTATGAGGAAGGAGACACTCATGACCCCGGCAGGTTTGACACGACCTACTACCGCCGAGCTGCAGAAAGAAAAGCGGGTGCCGCGCGCGACGTGATCTCGCGCTGAAGTTCCGCGGCGTGCATTACGACACGAGCATGGGACCCACGATGGGCGGGCGTGGATCACGGCACTGGCGGGGGCGAGATCTGCGCGGCATCGACAGCGGGACGCTCGTCCTCGATCGACGTGCGCGCCTCGTTCAACAATGTGAGCCATCTCGATATGATGAGTCCTCGACGCGGTGGGCGCGTGGAGGGTAAACGCCAGAAAGGGGCGGCGGCTCCGTGCTCTATGGCTCCGGGCGCTGGCGGCTCTGATCCATCGTCATCACGAAGGCCGCGCGTGCAAGAACAGTGGCGCGTTGCCGCGGGCGATCGCGGACCGCGTGACTATGCGGCGACCATTGACCTCAACGAGTCGGCATCGCTGCCAAGCCCGCTCGTACTGCTAGCCAGACCGAGCAATCTGACCGATCGGATGGGGTCGACAATCCCATTGGCGAGAACGCCCTATATGATCCGGATTCGGCAAGAGCCGCGAGGATCGTGTGGATCGACGTACGGAGATCAATGACGAGATGCGGCTCTCCACTATATCTGGCGGCAGCGAATCACTCGATCCATTACAACAGCGGCACGGCAGGGAGTCCTCAAGTATTTCAAGTATGACGATGATGAGCATTTTGCGAACTGGCTTCCTGGGTAAAAAGGGATGGTCGGGCGGTGCGTACTACGATTACCGCTCGATCTCAGACGACTGGTTTGTCGATCAGTCGGGTGCGGTGGAGTGGAAAGAGCCTACCGGCGCTATGGCGCGGTGAGGTGAAGGGTCTGGAAGGACGACGTAGAGGCACCACGCTGGATTGGACTCTCGGCAAAGAGCAGCAGACCTGTCCTCGACGAATCATCAAATATCGAAAGTACGAAGGCGACGGTATCTGAAGACCCTATGCGAGGATCGGCTACGGCATGAACGAATACCCTGTACCATATCCTACGACCGCGATCTCAGCGTGATGACGGCGGCGATCGTGAGCATGCGCCAGGACTGGGTGAATTCCTCTGCGGGCGACTACGGCGCCTTCCTCCCGCAGCTGCAGGTAACGACACGCCTCGTCCGTGACAGCGCCGTCTGTGCGAGCGTCAGGAAATTCTTCCGCGCGTCGAACTTCCGCAATCTCTACTACGCGAGTTCCGGTCGCGGTGCCGAATCGAACCTGGGTCCCGAGTCCGGCTGGAACCATGGGGCGGGCTATAGACACGTGCAAGGGCGACGCTTCACCGCGACGGTATTCCACACGATGCGTGACCAGATCGTCGGTGAGGAGGCAGCGACGGCAGGAGCTATCAGACAGAACATACGTCCTATCAGAACACGGGCTGAGATGTCCTATCGCAGGATGTCGATACCCATGTCTCGTTCAACACCGGCTGGCGTCGGAATCCAGCGCGCAAGATACAGCAGGACAGGATCGTCGCGTGCACTCGGACGCTACCAGATGATGGCAGGCGTGAACTATAAATGCAGCCGCGATCTCGCGCGCTGAATCAGCTCGGGGGCGATCGCGGGTACAACGGAGGACGAGCGGGAACGGGTTCGATTTTACACTCGACTCCGGCAATCTCTCTCCGCATCTCCAGTTGCCTATCGCTTCACACCAGAGCTTATGGGCGTTCGATGTGGATAACCTCTTCAACCGCCGCGACTATACGAACAGCGGCATATTATACGGTCGGCCGCTCACTTCCTCGTCGGTCTGAACGTTTCTGATTGGCTTCCCGTATATGAGCACCCCGATGGCGTTTGCCGTCGGTGTTTGTGCGATACGGATGGAGTTTTCAAATCGGTATTTCTGCGCAGCATCTGGATATTTCGCACGGTCGACTTCGCTCAGGAACATGGCGAGCGGGCGCGCATGAATGTATACCGGCGCCGTAAAGCGCCTGATGGACGACGAGCTGCTCGCCGGTTTCGTGTGTGTTCAGCGATGGTCTCGATGCGGTGAGAGGTTCTGTTTGAAATGGCTCAAACTCTCCGTGGCGCGGGGTTTCTCCCAGTCATGGCACAACTCCTTTTCGGTTGTTTCTGCATACGATTATAGAGCGGTGCGGGGCAGATGTAAAGGAAGCTACTGATAAATTCAGCGCCGCCGTCTTAGCACATCTTTTCTCGCCCTGTCTGATGTCGACAAATCCTCCACATAGCCTATGCTATGCGTCCGGTTTGTCTCCTGTGACAGGACAAAAATCTGCATCACCGACGGACTTCATTTTTATCAGCGATTCCTAAATGGTCTGCGGAAATTCGGGACTTTCGCCGAGCCGCAGATTCGTGTAGAATGGAGAAAAGGTATGTACAGGAGGAAATGCAATGAAGATTGTTGTGCTCGACGGCGTATGCCGAGAATCCGGGGATATCAGCTGGGCGCCGCTCGAGGCACTGGGGAGCTGACGGTCTATGACCGCGTCTCTCACGGAGTCACCGCTGATCGCACAGCGCATCGGCGATGCGGAGATCGCCGTGACGAACAAGACGCCGATCACGCGCACCGTGATCGATACCTGCGAATCTCAGCCATTGCCGTACTCGCGACGGGCTAATGTCGTGGACACGGCGTATGCGCGCGGGAAAAGCATCTCTGTCATGAACGTGCCTGTATACGGTACGGACAAGTCGCGGTATGCGATTGCGCTGCTTCTCGAGGCGTGCTCCAGGTGGGACATCACGACCGCTCGGTACACGCAGGAGACTGGACGAGCATTGATTTTTGCTGGCAGCGTCCGCTCATCGAGGTCAGCGGCAGACGGCGGGCATCATCGGCTTCGGCCGCATCGGTCGAGCGAGTCGCCCGCATCCTGCGCAATGAATGTCCGTGTGCTCGCCTACAGCGGGACGGAACGCGCGGAGGGGCAGACGCTCCGGACGCTATGTGCCGCTCGATGACCTCCTCACGCAGTCCGGACTTTATCTTCCTGCATTGTCCGCTCACGCCCGAGACCGATGGGATCATCAGCGCGGCAGACATTGCGAAGATGAAGGACGGCGTCATCATCGTCAACAATGGGCGCGGCCAGCTCATCGTGGAGAGGGACTCGCGGCGGCGCACGAGCGGCAGGTCGGCGGGGCGGCGGTGGATGTTGCCTCGACTGAGCCGGTGCGGCAGAGAATCCGCTCCTCGCTGCGCCGAACTGCATCATCACGCCGCATATCTCGTGGGCAACGCAGGAGGCGCGCGAGCGCATCATGCAGATGACGGCGGACAATGAGAGGCGTTTATGGATGGGACATGCCGACGAATGTTGATGAACTGAAAGCCGAGGCGGCCAAAAGCCCAGTTTGAGACCATGTGCTCTCGAGCAGCCATTTTTCAAGCTATGTTTGACTTTTAATACTGCGTCCACTATAATGGAGCCGGGTAACGTCTCAGACACGTGGCGGCTTCTTTTCCCCGAGGGGTGGTGAGTATGTAGCAGAAAATTGACGCGAGTTGTATTGCTCATCGTGGCAACGGGCTGCTGCTTGCGATAAATCAAAAATAACCGCCCCATCGACCAAATGTTGCGGATTATTTCTTGTCAATAATCTTCTGTTTTGAAAGATGCCGCCTGGAGCGTTCTTTCCTATTCACATTATAACAGTCTGATTGCCGATTGACAAGTACGAATTTCAGGCGAAAAGGAGCGATCATCATGAATCTGCGCGAGCGATGCCGATGCGATTATCAGAGAGGCTCTGGCGGCGGTTCTGCCCGATGCGGCGGTGAAAAAGGCGCTCGCAGGGCACGCGTTCCCGCAGGGGGCGCATTGTGCTCATCGCGGTCGGCAAAGGCGGCGTGGCAGATGGCACGTGACGGCGGCGGACGTGCTCGGCGAACGGATCGACACGGGGAGTCTATGATCACGAAATACGATCATGTCATCGGGCGAGATCCCGCGTGTTACACGGTGCATGGAGGCAGGCGTCCGTCCCCGGATGAGAACTCCTAGCGCGGCAACGCGTGAGCGCTGCGCCTGACGGAGAACCTCACGGCAGAGGACATGGTGCTCTTCCTCCTCTCGAGGCGCGGCAGCGCACTCTTTCGAGCACTGCGCTCATCCCCTGAATGAGCGGGCCAGCAGCGTGCACAGCTCCTCGGGCGCCGACATCGTGGAGATGATTACACCCCTCAGAAGCGCACGTGAGTGCGGTCAAGGGCGGACGGTTCGCGGAGCACTGCGCAGCCACACGTCTTTTTCCATCGTGCTCCAGCGACTATCATCGGTGACCCGCTCGACGCCGATCGCCTCCGGGTCCCGCGCACCCCGATGCCTCGACGGCGGCGGATGCGCACCGATTATTAATATGGGCTGCACCTCTCTCCCGCCACCGCGCTCCTCGATGAACCGCTGCCGGCAGCTGCCGGTCGATCGACGCACAGATCACCGGCGGTGTGCGTGAGCTTCGTATACCACACAGCAGCACGCGCGGCGAGAAGCAGCGCCTACTACGCCGTCCTCCTCGCCGATCAGCTGGATATTGAGGGCGCGCGCGGCGGACGCTTCCTGCGGCGATTGCACGCACGCGGGAGCGGGGCTTCAGTGTGCGTACATCGCAGGCGGCGAGACCATCGTTCAGCTCAGGGGCAAAGGGCCGCGGCGGACGCAATCAGGAGCTTACGCACTTGCATCGGACGATCGGAGGACTCGATAACGTCGCCGTGATTCGCATCGGCGACGACGCGCCGATGGCCCGACCGATGCGGCGGGCGGCTACGTCGACGGCGGCACGGCGGCGGCACTGCACGCGCGGAGAAAGAGCGCGGCGGCGGCTCTCGCCAAAAGGCGACGCCCTACTCCACCACTGAACGCACGTCGGCGGACTCATCATCAAACGGGACCCACGGGTGCGAGACGTGAACGACGTGGCGGTTGTGCTGATGCGGGGAGTCTCATGTTTCGATCCGTATAATTCACTTGCTGAGATATTATCGTATATGATTAATGTCTGCTCAAAGTCAAAGTGATGTTCCTGTGAGCTGGAATGTCCGATATCAGCGGGAGAATGGAGGGTTCCTGTCTACGAGTTCCTTTGCTGCTTTGGAGCCAAAGCTTCAAAGCAAAGGCGTTTTCTGAATTGAGCTGCTGAATGCGGGACCGGCGCTCAAAAGAACCCTATGTTAAACCAATCGTTGGGCAAGAAGTATCGGGGCTACTTTGTGCGCGTGCGGTTTCTTCGGACAATACTTTCGTGTTTTTCTACTTTTTATTTTCACCAGTGACACATTTATTTTGCTTCATGGTTCGGAAGAAGACAGAATAAAAACACCGTCGAAGAACTGGAGCGTGCAATGCAGTATAAACTTGACTATGAGAGGAGATGGCAGGATGACCCGGGATTGAGCTGTCTCGAGATTCGTAAAATTGACGAGAAATGCGGGTTACTGCGCAATATGAGCGTCTGCAGCCCGCTATGATCTTATCGCGCAAATTATAACAGCGCACACTGGGCAGAACACTTGACACAGAGCGAACTGGCGCGCGCGCCGTATGTGGGGACACAGACCTCAATATCAACCGTGTACCCAGGCGGAACGGCCACAGCCCGTCGTTGGACTTTTGATTCGGCGGCGAACTCGCTCGGAAAGGGCTGCAGATCCGCACTTCGATGATCCATAACATACGAAAAAGACCCCGACCGGCGGTGTGCCGACAGAGATGTCTTTATTAAGGCATTTCGTTAGACGCTCAGGGCGCCCCTTACCATGCTTCGCATGGTTCCTCCCCGCTGCGGCAGGGGATTCCGGATAACGGTAATTAGCGTTCTTAGGAGACTTCCATGCGAATCCTGCTCTGAAGGTGACGCCGCGTAGTTTGCCGATCCAGCCTCGACGGTGAGGTTTGATGTGGGTGTGCTCATCTGCGTTTCCAGCCGAGCTCGAGGCCGCCGGAGCAGCTCGCCCGAGGCGACGGAGCGGCGAGGTGTAGCTGCATGCCGCCCGCGCGCGATGGTAGGTCGCGCTCGCCTCGCCGCCGAACTCGTACTGCATGGATGCGCTGATGAGCGCGCCGCCGCCCTGCTGCGCGAACAGTGCCAGCGCTCGCCCGCGCGCAGGACGTGGCTGCGATTTCGCAGAGAAGCGGTAGCGAGTCGCCCGTGAGAGCGTTGCGTCCGCGCCGCCCCGCCGCGTGAAGAAGTGACGCGCGCATGAGACCTCGCGCGTGCTCTTGTCGTTCATCGTCACGCGCGGTTGCCGATGCCGCGATGTACGCCGACATGAGTTCGCGCTCCGCGTCGTAGGACGTGTGCGCCGCGGGTGCGCGCGCGTACTGAGCGTCGTCGACCAGAATAGTCCGTACTCCGAGCGCCCGCAGCGCAGGCTCGCCTCGGCGGAACACGCCGCTCGGCTGCTCCCAGCGGAGGGAAACCGCCGCCGCCGACGTAGCGGAGGTGCCGTCACGCCGTGCGCAGCCGTTCACACCAGCTGTCGTAGCCGCCGCGCCCGTACTCGACGATGGGGCGAACGATCAGCGCTGATCGCCGCGCCGCACCTCACGCGAGGAAGCCGACGGCGAGATTCGTCCTTGAGGTCGACGTGAAGGCGGTCTTTGATGCGGCATGGAGGAGCGCTCACGTCGCCGCCGATGGCAAAGCCCTCGCTGCCGCCGCCTCTCGATGGACGCACTCGACGTACTGCAGATTCGTAAAGAGATTCATGCCGCACGAGCCGACAAAGGCGACCGAGCTGCCGCCGTCTCGGCAGGGACTTCGCGACCATCCTCATCGGAGTCGAAACCATCGCCGAGCGTGTCGCGAGGCGTTGAGGGTGGTGTCGGAGGCGTTGTGGTGTCGCGTTGGAGGTGGAGTCGGAGGAGTTGCGTGCGTCCGGAGGAGTTGCGTGGTGTCGGAGGTGGAGGTGGTGTCGGAGGCGGCGGAGGCGTCTCCGGCAGCGGTCTGGTGAGAGGTGTCGGCGGGAGGTGTGACGGTCCCAGCCCGGCGGTGTAATCGACGGCGGGCCGGGTGGTGCCGGCGTGGTCGCCGTCGGTGGCGGCGGCGTCGTCGTCGAGGGTGTCGGCGCGGACGTGCGGCGCCGAGACCGCCCGCATCGGTTGTGAGGCCGTCACGCCGCACGATCAGCTCCTTGCGGTTCGTCGTCACACCCGCTGCGTTCCGTACCGGAGATGCCCTCATGCTGAGTCATCGTGGCTGTGCCGCTCATTGTGAATCTCCGCATTTACCGTAGCGGAGAAGGCGGATGCGCTGGGGAGCGAGGTGCCGCTGCCTGCAGATGGGCATCGACCGTCTTGCCATGAGGTCGATGTTCCTCGCACGTCCCTCGACGTAGAGCATTGCATCATCTTCGGCGGTGATGTCGCTCGGCACGTAGAACGCGAAATCGGTTGAATCTCACGCTCTTCAGCACCGTGATATTCTTCGTGTCCTTTGAGGACGAGCTCATTGTGTCGGCTGCATAGGCATCCCGGGCCGCGCGACGCGGTGCCGGATAGCCGTGAGAGACTTGCGAAGGAGAGATCGTCTGCGCCCGAGATCTCGATCTCGTTGTGGTGCACCTCCTCGCGGACATCGTTTGGATCCGCTGCGGGATCTCGCCCAGAGCCCGCGCCTGCGCGGAATGCTGCCGCGATAGGTGCCGCCGTGGATGTAGAGCTCGCTGTATTTGGAGGTGAGGTAAGACATTGCCCGGCAAGTCGGAGCCACCTCTGCGCCATGCCGCCGTAGACATCCCCGTCATACGCCGTGCCTCCATCAGGTGGGTAATGTTCGACGCCTGCCTCCTTGCGCTCGCTGATTGCCGCTCGCCGTCTTTGCCTCGGCAGAGCGCCAGAAGAGATGCTTTGAACCCGCGTGGTGCCGCCGTACACCCAGAGGCGGTTGTCGACGGCATTTCGCCGCGCTTGCCTGCAGACGTGTTGCGCGCAAAGCTTCTGCCGCTCGTCGCGTCCTCACGGAACGTGCCGGCGCAGGATGGTGAAGCTGGTTGCTGTTTGCCTCGGCTCTCGTTCTGCGGCGACATTGTTCGTCCTCGATCGCGCGTAGCCTGCGCCGCGCTACTTGTCGGTGAATGTCCCTGCGCCACACCCACCCAGACCTTGTTCGCACCGCTCGCCTTTGCGGTGCTGTGGGTCACCCGACTCTACCGGGCGCGAGCTGCTTGCCCTCGGCGTAGCCGCCGCCGATGAAGTTCTTTGCTGCGGAGACGGCACAGCTTGTTCTTGTTGGCGCTCGCATTGAACTCCCTCTTTGCACTCGGCATACGCCGAGCCGCCGTGGGAGTCCCGCGCCGTACGTGCCCTCCCAGGCGTGGATCGGTCGTTCTCGCGTTCGCTGCGCATTCTCGACGCTGTCCGCCGCCGTCGTCGTATTCCGGGCAAAGCTCCTGCCGCCCGCCACGTCCTCGTTGAACGTGCCGTCCTGCGGGAGAACTTCGTTCGCTTGCTGCGGCAGCGGTCTTTGGCAGCTTCGTATTGTTCGCTGTATTATGGACGTAACCGCCCGCGCTCTTGTCGGTGAATGTACCGGTGGAGCGGATCTCCATACTGTTCTCCTCATCTGCCGTGCCCGTGCTCTGGAGGACGTAGGTGCCACGCTGTCTCTGCGCTGCGTGCCGTCGGCATAGCCGCTGCCGATGAAGCTGCGCGCGCGCAGCCGCCCCTGGTGACTTCGGAGCGCAAGTTCTCGCTTGCCAGCATGCGTCAAAGAGTACCCTTTGCCTCGGCAGATGCATGACCTCCCATGAGGTCCGGCGTGACGTTCGTCTCCGGTGGAGAGGTAGTTCCTTTCGTCGCCGTGCCACAGCGCTGCCGTTCTCGGACACTGCTTTCGCAGCGCCGCTGTAGATGTTTGCTGATGAGTTGCCTATATTCACATGCATCTTTCGTTCTCTCGTGCGCGGCCTCCCGCTCTGCCATCGGTCGTCCACGCCAGAACGATCCGCCTTGTAACAATACGTAACT